>Ga0164295_10000028_pt1 | contig 142644 bp, 134 predicted proteins | sample GEODES006metaG_FD_111798 | JGI IMG/M metagenome (GOLD analysis project Ga0164295, IMG submission 111798) | Oligotrophic lake water microbial communities from Sparkling Lake, Wisconsin, USA - GEODES006 metaG | ecosystem: Environmental > Aquatic > Freshwater > Lake | place: USA: Sparkling Lake...
ATTGGTGGGTGATAGAAGACTCGAACTTCCGACCTCTACGATGTCAACGTAGCGCTCTAACCAACTGAGCTAACCACCCTTAAATTTTTGATTTTAGATTTTTGACTCTAAGTTTATCTCGAGCTTACCAAATAAAAAACCTGCAATCAAAAATCCAAATTAATTCAATGAAAGCAATCCTTCTTTTAAGCGGCGGACTTGATTCAGCAACGGTTGCAGCAATCGCCAAAAAATCTGGATTCGAAATCTACGCGTTGAGTTTTGATTACGGCCAGCGTCACAAAACTGAGCTTGAATCAGCAAAAAAAATCGCCGAGCTCAGTGGGTTTGCTGAACATAAAATTGCCAAAATTGATTTAAGAATTTTTGGCGGATCCGCTTTAACTTCTGATATTCCGATGCCTACAGTGCCAAGCATTGCGATCCCAATCACTTACGTTCCAGCGCGTAATACTATCTTTCTTTCTTACGCACTTGCCTACGCCGAAGTGGTGGGTGCTTTTGATATTTTTGTTGGAGTGAATGTTGTTGATTACAGCGGCTATCCAGATTGTCGTCCGGATTTTATTCGGGCTTTTGAAAAATTGGCAAATCTTGCGACTGCCGTGGGCGTTGAAGGGAAGGGTGAATTTAAAATTCACGCGCCACTGATTAAAATGAGTAAAAAAGAAATCATCGAAGCGGGAATTAAGCTTGGAGTCGATTACTCTCAGACTCATTCCTGTTACGATCCAATTATGAGAGATGAAAAGATTTATGCTTGCGGCAAATGCGAGTCCTGCCAATTACGTCTCGCTGGTTTTGCTTCGGCTAATTTGAGTGATCCAATTTATTATTTTTAAAATCATGAAAAAATTTTCTCACCATCAAAAGGCCTTCTCTCTCGTGGAGTTGTCTGTGGTTATTTTAATTATTGGAATCTTGATTGCTGTGGTTTCACAGGGGACTGATTTGTTATCTGCTTACAAAAGAACAGCTGCCCAAAAACTTACCAAAACATCAAGAGTTTCTAGTGTTGGTGGTTTGGTTTTGTGGTATGAAACTAGTTTAGATGAAAGTTTTTCAGATTCTGATGAAGTTGATGGTGTGGTGGTTTCGCAGTGGGGCGATGTTAATCCGCAGAACTCAATAAAATTGAACGCCAAGGCTGGACAGAAGACGGATAGTACTCAGATTACTTACAATGTTGCTTCGGGCGGAACTAGCGCAAATACAAGCGGCCCGACCTATGTTGAGAATGGCATTAATAATCTTCCTACTTTGCGATTCACTAATAATGGCACCAGCGCCTACAGATATCTCGCTGTGGATAAGCAAATGAGCAACACGCCAAATGACAGCATGACGTTGTTCTTGGTGATGCGTTATCGCAGTGGTGCAGGATTTTTTGTGGATAGAGTTTGCAACATTGCCGGTGTGCCTAATAGCAATTGCGGCTCCACTCTTCAGCAGGGAAATCCATTATTTGAATTGCACCTGCAATCAGATGGATCTTTAAGTCCTCAAATCAGGTCTAATAGTGCAAATTTCCCCAGTATTAATGCCCCTGGTTGGGATAGTGGATATAATCTGTTATCAGGAAAAGATTATGTTCTTACCCTACAAAGGGATTATAGAGGAAGTTTTACGCTTTACGTGAATGGCAATTCAACTTACTCTGGCGGCGTTTCAAGTAAGGCGGATGATGGTGCGGCAATTAGTCTCGATCCTTTTAAGATAGGGCGTCATACCTCAGACAATGGTGACAATACAGATTTCGACATGTCTGAATTTATTTTCTTCTCGGGTTCGATGAAGGTTAATAGTCGCAAAGAAATCGAAGATTACCTCGGCAAAAAATATAACATTGCGATCACTCACTAACTAACTTTTTAACTATTTGAATGACGAGATTAATTTTATCTCGTCACAAATTTACTCATCTAGTTGATCGATATAGCCACTAATCACATCAAGCCCAGCCTGCCAAAATTTTGCATCAGCAATCGATAATCCAAAAGGCTCAAGCATTTCTTTGTGATGCTTAGAGCCCCCAGCAGCAAGCATTGCCAAATATTTCTCTTCGAAGTTTTTCACCTTTCCTGACTTATAAATTCCATAAAGTGAATTCACCAAACAATCACCAAATGCGTAAGCGTAAACGTAAAAAGGAGAATGAATGAAGTGCGGAATGTAGCACCAGAAAAAGCGATATTCTTCGTCAAATTTAAAAGCTGATCCGAGACTTTCTTTTTGAATATCCATCCAAAATTTACAGAGCTGCTCAAGTGAGATCTCTTCGTTTTTTCTAGCCGCGTGCACTTTAGTTTCAAATTCCAAAAAGGCGATTTGACGAACTACAGTGTTGATCATGTCTTCAACTTTTGTGGCGATGATTAATTTTTTCTTCTCTGAATTTTTCTCGTTTTTAAGAATTTTTTGGAAAGTTAATTGCTCGCCAAAAACTGAAGCAGTTTCTGCAAGAGTAAGCGGAGTGCCAGCCATCAAAGCCCCTTGAGCGCGCGCTAGATATTGATGCACGCCATGTCCAAGTTCATGCGCTAAGGTCATCACATCGCGAGTTTTTCCTTGGTAATTCATTAAAATATAAGGATGAACCGAGGGAACACAGGAGTGAGAAAATGCACCTGAATCCTTGCCGGCCCTGACTTTAGCGTCGATCCAATTTTTCTTAAAAAATATTTCACCAATCTTTCTCATCTCTGGAGAAAATTCTTCGTAAGCCTCTAGAACCAAGTTCTTAGCGCTTTCCCAAGGAATAACTTTATTTTCAGCTTTGCTTAATGGCGCGTTACGATCCCAATAATTCATCACTTTTTTGCCAAGCATTTTGGCCTTAATCTTGTAGTAGCGGTGCGAAATATTGACGTAATTTTTCTTCACCTGATGCACCAAAAGATCAACAACTTCATCCTCAACAAAATTGCTTAGATTTCTTGCTGATATTGGCTTTGCAAAACCTCGCCACTCATCTTCAACCGCCTTGTCTTTGGCTAAAATATTGGTGATAAAAGCAAAAGTTTTTGAATTTTCTTCGAAGGTTTTTCCGATTGATTTCGCCGCATCTTTTCTAATTTTTTCGTCAGGGTTGCTGAGTAAATTAAAAATTTCTTGCGACGACAAAACTTTGCCACGGTAAGAAAATTTTAGATTACTAACAGTCTCATCAAACAAGCGTACAAAGGCATTGCGGCCGCTAATATTTTTTTCTAAAGAGAATTTTTCTAGCTCATTTGAGAGTTGATATTTTTTGAAAGCACGACTGTCGCGAATGAAGGGTTGGTATTTTTTTAACTCCGAACTTTTTAGTTTCTTTTCGTCAATTTTGTTGAGCTCTAGGGTAAAAAAAATCAGCTGCGATTCAAATTTACTCAGCGTTTCCGAGGTGTTTTGATAGAAAGAAATATTTGCCTGATTTGATAAATCAGCAGCGTAAATCAAGTAAGAGTAGCTAGAAACTTTGCCAATTTGTTCGGAAATCTTTTCATAAGTTTCAATTGCCGCAAGAAGCTGAGAAGCGTTAAGTTTGCTAACTTTACCAACGAAATCCTTAGAAAATTTTTCACTCGCTTTCTCGATATTTTTTATTTCGAGAGAAATTTTTTTGTCTTTTGGTGAAGAGTAAAAATCTGAGAGATTCCACTCCGGAACATTTTTTAAATTTTTCATTTTGATTTAATTTTTCTTATCCTTCTTTTTTGGGGACAAAGAAGAGTTAACTATTTTTGGAAGATCGCCACCAGCTCTAAATGCCGGGTAGCGTAAAATTGATCGATGGCGGTGAGATTTTTAATTTTGAACCCAGCGTCAATTAAAATCTTAGCATCGCGCTTAAAACTTTCTGGATTGCAGGAGACGTAAATTAAATTTTTTAATGACGATTTAACAATTTCTAAAATCTGTGGAGATCCGCCATTTCTGGGCGGATTAATAATTGCCAAGTCAAACAACTTTAATTCTCTTGCGGTGATTGGCGAAGAAAAAACATCGCGAACCATGCCTTTTATTCTACTTCCTAAATCATTTTCAGCCGCGTTTTTATTGAGCATATCAATCATCTTTTGACTTCCTTCAAAGGCGGAAATCGATTTCACTAAATCGTGAATAGCAAAAGAATAAGCGCCAAATCCCGAGTAAATATCGACGACATGAATTGGTTGCAAAATTGAGCTGCGAATAATTTTAATAATACTCTCAAGTCCTAACCTGGTTGCTTGTATGAAGATGTCAGAATCTAAATTGATTTTAAAATCTGTAAAAAAAATCTGATTTTTTCTGAGTAAAAAAATTGGCGATATGCTGTCTTTAACTCGACTGGAAATGTTGAGATTTTTTTCTTTGGCGAAAGCAATTAATTTTTGAATCTGTGAAAAATTTGGCTCTTTTTTTGCGGTCAGAACAAGATCTAGGCCATTGTCAAATAAGGTTACCGTAGCTTGAGAGTAAAAATTTTGTTCCTGAGTTTTTAGAAAATGTTTTAGTGGTAAAATCAGCGCTGAAATTTCTTTTTCAGCCGAGGAATCATCTTCGATTTCAATTAGGTTGTGAGACTTTTCGGCGAAAGATCCGAGGCGATTTTTTCCATCAATTTGAAAAGTTACTTTGCGACGTGAATGGCCGCCAATCGAGACCCAGCTAATGTCGGTGCAATAATCACCTAATAGTTCGCGTAGAGAATCTTTTTTAGACTGAGGGAATTGCGTCATTCTTTTTTCTGCGAAGTATGTGTGCTTTAAGTAGGATATCCAAGCTTCCAGAGAAGTAGGAGGTGATGAAGTAAATGATTAAACCGACTGAGATCATCATGACTAATTCTGCTATTCTGCCTAGTTCGTCATTTTTAGCAAATAACTCGCGAAGCAAGTAAAGAGTGAGTGCCATGGCAAGAGCGGGAATAAAAATTAGAACAAATTTTTTGACGAAATTTTTTTCGAAACGGAAATGTTTTTTTCTAATTAAACTGGTGATGAGTAAGGTGAGATTGAAATAGCTAGAGATCACTGAAGCAAGCACGATGCCGATATAGCCGAAATTCATCGAGAAGAAAATTACATTGAGTACGGCATTATTGATTAGGCAAATAAAGGCAATATTCATAGGCGTTTTAGTGTCGCCACGCGCGAAGAATGCTGGCTCCATGACCTTAACTAGAACGTAAGAAGGCAGGCCAAAAGAGTAGAACATTAAGGCTTGGGCGACAAAAAAACTTTCCTTTGAAGTGAATGCTCCGCGTTCAAAAAGCGAAGAGATGATAGGATAAGAAAGTACGGTGAGAGCCAGAGTGGCGGGGATTACCAAGATCATTCCCACTTCCAGTGCCATGTTTTGTAATTTAATTGCTTCGTCAAATTCGTGCGATTTTATTTTGCGCGAAAGAGCGGGAAGTAAGGCGATGCCAATCGCGATGCCAATCATCGCCAGAGGTAGTTGGTTGATGCGATCAGCGTAATAAAGGTAAGAAACTGCTCCAGAAATCATGCTGGCGAATATTGAATCGACCAGCAAGTTTATCTGCATGACATTAGCGCCAATCACTCCTGGCACTAGTTTTCGGAAGAATTTTTTGATGTCGGAATTGATCTTAGGAAAATTTGGATAAACCAAAAAACCAGCTTTAATGGTGAAGAAAAACAGCCAAAGAAATTGTAAAATTCCAGCGATGAAAACGCCCCAGGAAAGTGCATAGGCGTAGTTTGGAGCGATTGGTCCAAAAACAAAAACGGAAGCGATTAATGTTGCGTTTAAGATGATTGGTGAAGAAGCGGGAACGGCGAATTTATTTAGTGAGTTCAGAATTCCTGAGCATAAAGAAACCAGTGAAATGAAGATTAAATAAAAAATTGTGATGCGCGAAAGATTGATGAGAAGACTAGATTTTTCTGGGTCGCTGAAGAATCCGGGAAATAAAATTTTCATGAAAGTTGGCATGAAAATTTGGAAAATAATGGTGAAAAAAAGTAGGGCGTAAAAAAGTATCGAGAAAATATTTCTGACAAAAAATTTCTCATCTTCATCAGTTTTTTTATCTTGCAGCTTCTCGATGAAGATTGGTACGAATGCTGAGTTGAAGGCGCCTTCGGCAAATATGCGGCGGAAGAAATTTGGTAAACGAAATGCAGCGAAAAATGCATCGGATAATATGCTAACGCCGACATGTTGTGCGATCAAAATGTCGCGCACAAAGCCAAGAATGCGCGAGAGAGAAATGAAGAAAGAGATTGTGAAGATTGAGCGGAGCATTCTGTGAGAGTATTTGTGACTTTTCTCGGATGCGAAAAATCTTTTCGCCGGTTGAGAGAGGTCGAAACCAAGAAAAGTCGACACTGAACTTTCTTGGTTTCGACTTCGCTCAACCGGCGAAACTTTTCTAGATCTAGACTAGAGATTTAAGAAATTCGTCACTCAAATTTTCCGGTACAATGGTTACTGGAACGTTTATTTTGCTGCCGATTTTACCGACTATTTTTGGCAACACGGTGTTGTCAGAAAGTGAATTTTGCGACTTACCAAAGACAATCATTTTGCAATCAGGAGTGGTTTTTAATTCGCGAATAATCTCGGCAGAGATATCGCCTTCGCGTATTGAAATTGCAGGAGTTATCCCGGTTTCTTTACAGGCTACATCGATCAGTTTTTTGATGCGAGTCTCGAGCTGTTGCCTCTTTTCATTGCCGATGGCTTTAGCGGCGAAAGGTAGATTTTTGTAAGAGGCTTCAAGTATTGCGAGAATTTGCACGGTAAATCCTGCGTCTTTTGCTTTGTAGCAAGCATAGCGTAGAGCGGTTTCAGAGGCATTAGTGGTGTCGATGCAGACGATAATTGAGGACATATTATTTACCGATAAAACGAAGGAATAGATAGTTAGCCAACCAACCAACCACTAACGCGAAAGCCACCGCAGCAATGCCATAAAGAAAAGATTCTTCATAGGCGAAGTCGAGGATTCTAGCGCTGATACCAACTTGATTGACGTAGATTGGAATTGATTGGAATGACAATAAATTGCCCTCACTGATTAAATAAATTTCTACCGTGTAAGTGCCGCGCGAAATATTTTTTGGAAAATTTAGCAAAACTTTGAACAGAGTTTCATTGAGAAAATCAATTTTATCGGCGCCACTTGAATAAAGCTTATTATGCTCGAGGCGGTCAACGAGCTGAAGCTGAAACTCATTTTTTATATCAGCAGAAACCTTACTACTGGTGTAAAAATTTATATTATTTTTACCAAGTTCTAGATCAGTTAGGAGTTGGTCAATTCCTTCATTGTTGCTAAAGGTTGAGAAGAGCGAATAGAAACTGTAGCTCTCTTTGAATTTCACTCTCTGGCCATTATACCAGACTCCTAAAAATTTTTGTTTTTTAGTGACGAGAAAATTTTTCTTCGGGCCGCGCACAGCAATAACAATGTCTCCTGCATCACCCCTAGCGCCAAAGAGTAAGATTTTTGCGCCGTTAAATTTGGTGTCGATGTTAATTTCGTTGGTAGAGATTCCGGAGATTAATGGATTAGCGAAAACCGGTGTTGACGCTAAAAAAAACAAAAGAATCGTAAGTTTTTTCATCTTTTTAACACCTCGATTATGTAGAGGTGAGAAGGTTCGGTGAATAGGATAAAAAGCATTTTTACGCAGACGCCAAGAAGCAATAACGCTAGAAAAGAACGCATGCTGTCGGCGTCGACTTTGTAACCGGCGCGCGTGCCGATTTGGGCGCCGACGGCTGAGCTGATGATCATTAAAAATGCGAGCACGATGTCGACATTATTGCTTGTAACCGCTTGCAAAAAAGTTGCGTTGCTGGCGATGAAGACGATTTGAAATAGCGAGGTGCCGACAACTACACTTGAAGGCATGCGCAAGATGTAGATCATTGCGGGGATCATTAAAAATCCGCCGCCAATTCCCATTAAAGCAACTAGAATACCAATTCCGGCACTGAGAATTATTGGAATTAAAATACTGACAGTGATCTCGGATTTTGGAAAATATACTTGCCAAGGAAGTCTTTCGAGGCGCTTCAGAAAGCCTCCCTCGCCATGTTCGGCTTTTTTGTCCCAGGTCACACCATATTTTTTTTCCATTAAGGTGCGTACGCTGTCGATCAGCATTGTGACGGAAATAGTGCCGAGGAAAATCACGTAAACGAGAGCGATTACAATGTCGATATGACCAGAACTTTGCAGGATTCGAAAAATAGAAACGCCAAAAGTCGAGCCAAAAAATCCACCAAGTACGAGAAATAAACCCATCTTAATATCGACATTTTTTTTGCGAAATTGAACGAGTAACCCAGAGACGGAAGCGGCGATGATCTGATTAGTGGAGGTAGAAACGGCAATAGCCGGAGGGATGCCGATGAACATCAAAAATGGCGTTGCTAAAAATCCGCCACCAATTCCAAACATTCCGGCTAGAAAGCCAGCACCTAGCCCAAGCAATAATACCAAAAGTATATTTACCGGAATTTCAGCAATGGGTAAGTAGATTTGAAACATTAACTAATGACGGAAATTTTTTGCTCAGGGGATGTTTCAGAGCAATTGAGTTTAGCTAGATCAATATCTTGTGGATCCTTGATTAGGGCCAAAGCGTGTAATTCATTTTCATGGAAAATCGAAGACAAAATTATGCCGACTGATTTTCCTTCGCAATAAATCTCTGAGTTTTTTTCTACCTTATTACTCGCGAGTTTAACATGAAAAATTTTCTTCCTGATCTCGCCGCGATAATGCGTGCGAGCTGTGAGCTCTTGTCCAACGTAGCATCCCTTGTTGTAATCAATTGCATTTAACTCGTCGAAGCCAAATTCAAGAATTAAAGATTTTTCATAAGTTAGATCATTTTCGGATTCGGGAATTTTTAGAGATATGCGAGAAAAATCATAAGTTGTGAGTGAGTCGCAAGTCTTACTGGAGTAAAGTCGGTGACCAAGTTTTGGATTGCGTGGATCGAGAAATCCTTGACCGCTTTCATTAGAAATTACTTTTAGTTCGTCATTTTTTTTAATGACGACTTGCGAGCGTAATTTGTAAAAATTCAGCTTTTGAAAAATTTCATCACGTCGCGCGGCAAAGCAATCCACTACTAACTTTTCACCATCATCAAAAATAAAAAAATCGTAAAGAAATCTGCCTGCAGCATTGAGCATTGCGGCGTAAATAAGATTTGTTGCCGAGGCTTTTTCTGTGTCATTGGTGATTAATCCTTGCAGAAATTTTTTACGATCAGCGCCGCCAATCTCAATAATGGCTCGGTTATTTAAGTGAATCATGCGAGCATTAATTTTAGGTTTTTTTCTAACTTTTCTAAATCGACAAGCAGACTGCCGTGATGTGGATCTTTGATTTTACTGCGCGAGCCAAAATTACATTTTTGGTAAAAATATTTTATCCGTAAAAGGGCAGAAAGTTTGTAATAGTCAGCTGTAGGTAACTCTGTTGCTAGCTCTAAAATTGAAGAGTCTTCAGGCATGAAGAAGATGTTGGTAAGTCCAGCCCCATGAGGGCTAACAAGATATTTCGTTTTAGAAAAAATAGCTATTTGTTCATCGTAAGAAAGCTTTTCGGCGATAATTTTTTTAAATCCATATTTCGCGACTAAATCACTAACTTCCTGCTCATTTTCAATAAAACGTAAAACTTGATCTTCGCGCGAAACATAAATTTTTTTATTAGCTTCAAAATCATTTCGCAGAGTTGTTCTAATCTGCTCAAAATATTGCTGATGTTGCTTCGGCGCATTAACCAGAGCCAGCTCCTTTGTTTTAATATTTGATTTGCGACACAAAAAAATGATTTGTTTTTTTTTGATTCCGAATTTTGCAAGTGATGGCAAAACAAATGGATATTTCTGATATTTTTTTGGCAAAAAAAGCAGAGAATTTTCGAGAAGATTCTTTTCCTTAAGGATTAAAAGTTTCTTCAAAGCAAAGACGTGCCAGTGATAATAATTGCTTGTCCATTCGTCGGTAATGAGCAAAAATCTTTTTTTACTAAAATTGAATTTCGGGAAAATAAATTTGAAAAAAAATCGAAAACCACTCTGATATTTTTGATAATTATCTTCACTGATACAGCTGTCGCGAAAAATTTTGAAATAATTGAATACAACAGAACTGGTGCTGATACGGACGTTTTTTAAAAATTTAATTTCCGACTTGAAATACCCCTCAAAATAATTTCCTTCTGGAATATTTTTAAAAACATCAAAGTCAGAATTTGTTGCATCAAAATTTATTGGCTTTGGATAGTTTTTCACTTCATCATCAATTCTAGATTTTTTTCTAATCGAGCGAGGTCGACGTGAATACTGCCTTCGTGTGAATCTGATGTTTTGCTTTTTGTATCTTCGCCCATTTCACATTCTTGGTAAACGTAATTCATGCCAATTATGTCAGCCATTTTGTAGTAATCAGTTACCGGTTTCACTGCTTTTGATTTGTTTGCGAGTTCTAAAACATAACCACCTTTTTGCATGAAGAGCATGTTGGTAAGGCCAGCCCCATGTGGACTGATGAGGTATTTAGCTTTTGATGAAATAGCCATCTGCTCTTGGTAGGAAAATTTTTCGGCACGAATTTTCTTAAATCCGTAACGTTCAAGCAAAGCAACAACATCGACTTCATTTTCAGCGTAGCGACTATGTTGACCTTCGCGTGAAATATAAATTTTATCGCCAAAATTTATATCACTCGTAATGCATGAAGCGTTCTGCCGCAAAATATGGTAAATTTTTCTAAATACCTCGGTGTGATGCCAAGAAGAAGAAACAATAGGAACTTCTGAAACTCTAATATTCGATTTTCTGCTCAGGAAAACAATTTGATTTTCTTCGATTCCAAAAGCTTTTAAAGAAGGAAGAACCATGCCGTAATTTCGATATTTTCTCGGCAGAAATAGTAATGAATTTTCTACTAATCCGGCATTTTTTAAAATCACCAGTCGTCCTAGAGCGATAACATGCCAATGATAGTAGTTGCTAGTCCATTCGTCACTGATGAGGAGGAATCTTTTTTTACTAAAATTAAACTTCGGAAAGATGAATTTTAAGTAAAAACGTGAGAAGTTTTTTTGATATTTTTTATAAACTTCTTCGCCAATGCAACTGTCGCAAAAAATCTTAAAAAATTTGAAAACCACAGAGTTATTGCTGATGCGAGCATTGCGCACAATTTCTATTTTTGGTACCGGAGAAAATTCAAATTCATGATCGGCAAAAATATCAAATCTTTTATCTTTTGGATCAAAGTTGAGGGGTGCGCGATATTGATGGTTGCTACTTCCAAAGTTGTTCATTTGTTAAGATATTTTTTAATTTTTTTACGAAGAAACTTTAGATTTTGTTTTAGTGGAACAGAAATTTGCGCAAGAGTTTTGCTTTTTGGATCGAAGGCAGAATTAGGTTTTTTATGGTTCTTACGGAAGTGTTCTAGAATGCCGCTATAGATGTAAATTGGCATCCAACTCAAATTTAGTAGATAGGCTTCGATTGGCTTTCCACTTCGATCATCGAGGGCAAAAAATCTTCCGTCTTTGTTCATGTGAATTACTTTAGAATCTTCGCCGAGTGGTAATTTTTCTATCTTCATTCCTTGGGCGCGACAAAGTAGATCGTCAAAGAAACTGTCATCAATTGTTGCTGCAAGCTGAGTCGTTTTTACTTTTTCTTCCGCTTTAAAAATAGCGTAAACCGACATCTCGTTGAAGCTGCATGGAAAATTATTTCCCTTCATCGCTCGCTCAGTTTCTTGAAGGAATTCTTTGCGCGAAAAAGCCTCAATAATTTTTTGATTGTAGCGCTGAATTGTTTGAATATTTCCGAAATATCCTTTGATGCAATTTCCGTCGGACTGTTCGGTGAAATCAATGTCAGCATACCTGTGTTCGACCAATGCAAGATCTTTAAAAATCATGTTGTCGGAATCGAAATGCCAAAATTTTTCGATCTCATGCTTTACTAGAAAATTGTACAAGATGAACCATTTGCGAAAGACGAATTTGTTCCAATCTTCGCCATGTTTGTAACTGTCGAATGCTTGCGAGGTGATTAGTCTGTAAGTGTTGTCAAAAGTTTTTAACTCATCACCAAAAGCAAAATCAGTTAGATTAAAATGTTTTACACCACAGCGAAGCGCGACTTCTTTGTTTGATTCATCGCCAAGCAAAATAATTTCCTTGTTTGGATTAGAAATTTTTGCGCAGTCAAAAACGTAGGGAAGATATTTGCTGAAGCCATAATGGCAGAAAATTATTGGTAGGTTTTTCATAAAAATTTTAATCTTTTCGCTGGTTGAGCGAAGTCGAAACCAAGAAAAGATCTACGCTGAACTTTCTTGGTTTCGACTCCGCTCAACTAGCGAAAGTTTTACAGGAATGGCTTTTAGAGCGGGTGTTTATTTTTTTGATACCATTTCCAAGCATGTTCAACATGCTCTTCAATCTTTGTAAATCGAGGTTCCCAGCCCAGATATTCTTTGGCAAATTTGTTGTTTGAAATAACTAAATCTGGATCGCCAGCGCGACGTTTTCCGCGAGAGATTTTAAAATCTTTTCCGGTCACTTTTTTAAAAACCTCACTGACTTCTTTGACAGAAAATCCAACGCCATTACCTAAATTTATTTTAACTGAGTTGCCAGTTTTAAGCTGCATCTCAAGTGCCATAACATGAGCATTTACCAGGTCATAGACGTGAATATAGTCGCGAATGCAAGTGCCATCTTTTGTTTTGTAATCATCGCCAAAAATTACGAATTCTTCGCGTTTTCCTTCAGCGACTTGTGCAAGAATTGGAAAAATATTGGCTGGATTTTTAGTTATTTCGCCAAGCTCTAATTCTGGATCAGCTCCAGTCACATTGAAGTAGCGCAGGGCGCTGTATTTGAGTCCGTGGGCTTTGTTGTAACTTTCTAAAAGTTGCTCGCCTATCAATTTTGAAAATCCGTAAGGATTAGATGGATTTTTTTCGCTGTCTTCGGAAGTTAATTCTGAAGTGCCAAAAATTGCAGCACTCGAAGAAAAAATAAAATGCTCAATCTTTGAATCGACTGCGGCTTGCAGCAAAACATTCATTTTTGCGACATTGTTTTCGTAATATTTATGAGGATTTTTTACTGATTCTTCAACTGACTTAGAGCCAGCAATATGAAAGATTGCCAGCGGTTTGTATTTAGAAAAAACCTCTAGTATTTTAGCGCGATCGCCAAAATCAGCTTCAACAAAATCTCCATATTTAACTAACTTACGAAAGCCGGTAGAGAGATCGTCAACAGTGATTGGACAAAAATTTCTCTGTGCTAGAATCTTGCAAAGATTAGATCCGATAAATCCTGCTCCACCCGTCACAATAACATTTTTTTTCATGAGAATTCTAAACGCAATTCACGCACAAGGCATTGGAGGAGTTGATCAAGTTTTTCGCAATTACGCGGAAGTTTTGACACAAAATTTATCAGGAGGTGGCCACGAGGTGGCACTGCTAATTTCTAAGAATGGTAATGAAAATTACCAAGCTAAAAAAATTTTTAAGCTCAGAAATTTTTCGCAGGTTTTTGATTTCTTACATTTGTTGTGGATTGCCATTTGCTTCAGGCCAGACGTGATTATTTGTCACTCAAATCGCGTGATGAAATGGATGCGTTTCTTGCCGATAAAATCGGTGGGAGTTAATCACGGAATCAGTTTTAAAAATTCTCTGCATTGCGATTTTGTGATTAGCATTAATCAGCAAATTGCTGATTTGGTTGTTGCTGCGGGATTCGATGAGGCCAAGTCATTCGTGCTTCCAAATGTAATTAAAATTGATCAGAAGTTTCGCGAGAAAAAATTAAAATCGCCGGCGGTGATCGGAATTTATGGTCGTCTTGAGCCGAGAAAGGGTTTTGATATTTTGCTCAAAGCCTGCGGAATTTTACAAAAAAATGCCGAGAAGAAATACGGGAATTTTCGTATAAAAATTGGCGGCTTCGAAGTTCCAGGAAGCTATGGCTGGCATAACATTAAAGACTTAGCTAAAGAATGTGATATTTCTGAAAAATGTGAGTTGGTCGGAACAGTTTTAGACAAGAAAAAATTCTTCGAAGATGTAGATATTTTTTGTGTGCCATCACGCGAAGAGCCTTTTGGCTTAGTGATTCTTGAAGGATTTTTATTTTCGACTTTAGTGATTTCTTCCGACAGCGACGGCGGAAGACTTTTAATAAAAGATGAAGAAAATGGTTTGCTTTTTGCCAATGAAAATCCTGAAGACCTTGCGGCAAAAATAATAAAAATTTTGGACAATCCAGAAATTTACTCCAGCCTTACTAAGCAAGCATTCTTTAGACTTGAAAAAGATTTTTCTTTTGATTTTTTGAGCAAAGAATTTGTCAGAATTTTAGAAAAAATCTCCAAATGAAATCACTGCCATCAATTCTTATTCTGTTGCTACTAACCTCTTGTAACGCCTTATGGGAGCCGATGCCAAAGAGTTGGAATTGGGGAATGAAGCCGCGTCCGACCACGGGCATACGCGGCTTTCCGCCGGCGGATACTGATTATGGGAAGGGTTTTCAGGATGGTTGTATTGCGGCTTGGGATGCGGTAAGTAAAGGCTTAACCGGTGAGTTAAAACCAAGATTTGATTATAAGCGTTACACAAAAAATGCTGACTATGGTCTTGGATGGGGTGATGCTATTGAACATTGCACCTACATCTATGACTGGGATGTCACTTAAAATGCTGGTGCATCTTAAGTTGCTTTAAAAAGCAAAAAGCAGCTCAGTCTCTTTAATAAATTCTATTCTATTTTTTGATGAGGAAAATTTGCCTTACTGCAGCGTTATTAATTTTATCCTCTTGTCGCATGCCAACAAATTTTGGTTTTTATCAACCAATTACTATGGATATGAACATTCCAGATGGCCCGCCGGAATTTAAAGAGGGCTGGAGAGATGGTTGCAGGTCTGGATTGGCGAATGGTAATTTTCTTAATTCAGATGTTTATTTAACTAAGGATGGCGCATCATTTTCTTCTATTTATAGCGATAGCAATCATAGCAATAATGGACAATATCGCTCTGCCTGGGGTAATGCTTACTGGGTGTGCATGACTTATGGCTCAACATTCGTAGGATCTAATTCAATGCAGTTTGCTCCGCTTAGTCATTAAATTATTAAAATCATGTTTCGCACTTTGTTTTTATTACTTAGCCTATCGTTATCTTCTTCCTGTTCCACCTCTTTGGCTAAGTATCTTCCTGATCGTCCGAGTAGAGAATTTAAACAGACAATGGAAGAGAGTTCTCCTGAATTTGCGCAAGGTTGGAAAGATGGTTGTGAGGTTGGAATGTCAAGCGCCGGCAATACTTTTTACAAAATGTTTTATCGTAATAACGCCATCGACGGTTATAAAATGGGTAGCTCATCAGACTATAGTGCGGCATGGGGAAATGCCTTTTGGTACTGTATGCGTTATGATTTGATCAAGCAGAAAAGTGGCACCTGGAGCTCGGTGTTTGGTGGATATAAATAACGATGAGATTAATACTTCTTATCCTTATCTCCTTCAGTTTCATTTCCTGCAAACTCCTTGCGATACCTTTTAAGAGCAGCTTTGCTCCTCTTTCGAATTTTAAAGTTCCACCTGGAACCCCGGCATTTAAATCTGGATATAAGGATGGATGTTCGAGCGTTCTCTATTCTCGTGGTAACATGTTTTATCGCTCACGTTATGAATATCGATATGATCCAAATATGATTGATAACACCGAGTATCAATTTGGTTATTCAAAGGGTGGAAATTGGTGCTTTTCGCATATTGTTGGGATTAGTCCTGATAACGTATTAGGCCCTGGAGATGGGCTTTCTTCTTTGTATCCCAATGGTGCAAAGGCAATGTTTGATATGTCTCCAAATGATATAAACAATGCTTGGGGCGGTATGTTTGACGGAATCTCTTCTCCGATAAATACCAACTCAACTCCAGGTGGATTAAATGCTATATTTGATGTTTATCAAAAAGGCATTAGTGGTGGTGAAGCTGGTGCAGGAGATTCTGTATTTGGTAGCAATCCACTTTGGTCTGGCAATAAAGGAGTTGGTTTTATGGGGATTTGGTAAATGTTTTTTCGCTCCTTACTTATAGCTTTACTTCTTACTTCTTGCTCTACTCCAAACTGGTATAAGCCTTACGGATACATGACTTTTAAAAAAATGCCAAGAGGGGGCTCTCCTGGTTTTCAACTTGGCTGGATTCACGGCTGCGAATCTGGTTTAGGATCACAATTTGGCGGAGGATTATTCATGTATTTTTATACCTGGAGTCGTGATCCAGACATCAGCTCGGTCAACCCCGATATCAATAAAATTAGACTAAGATATAAAAAAGAATTAGCCGCAGTGAACTGGAATAATCGAGACGAAATCAAGAAAAATTTTAGCGACTACGGCGCAATTTTTTGGAAGGCTCACAGCTTTTGTCACGCGTCAATTTTAGGTATCTTGCAAATGGCCGAGATGAGGCCATCGCTTCCCGGTGACGATCGTTATGATCCTGGTTATGAGTCGATTGGAAAAGTGTGGTCGCTTCATGGCAAGGGCGATACGCGTCTTGGCAAGGGATCATTCTGGTAGTATGAAAATTCTCTGCATCATTCTCTTAATTTTCTCTCTTACTTCCTGCTCTTCTTATAAGCCAATTCTAGACCAAAACGAAAAATTTTTGGCGAGTGATGAAATAGAAAGACAAAAAGAAATATCTGTCTGCAAATCCGAAGCTAATGAATATTTAGATAAGTTAAAAACCGAACGTGCTGCACGAGAAGCTAGTCGCAAAGCCTTAATTGGCGGAGTTATTGGCGCTGCAGTTGGCGCATTTTCTGGAAAAAATATAAAATCTACTTTGATCGGAACCGCGATTGGTGCTGGTGCTGGTGCAATAATCGGTGGCCTTTCAGTTGTTGGTGAAGATAAAGTAAAACCCGACGTGATTAAGCAGCGCTACATCAGTAATTGCTTGGCGAAGAAAGGTTATTCAGTAATTGGTTGGTATTAACTCACTCTTTTCATCCCCGCGAAGGCAGGGATCTAAGAAAGTTTACGCGCTTTGCAATCCCTTCTTGATTCACGCCTTTGCGGGGATGGCCTGGGAGAGATCGGGGTAAATTTACAGCTTTAAACAAAACAAAAAAATGAGCACAGAAAAAGAAAAAAAACCAGAAGGTATTCGTGTTGCAAAACTAATCGCCGCCTCAGGTCGTTGTTCGCGTCGTGAAGCTGAAGAGTTGATTGTGGAAGGACGCGTGAAGGTAAATGGCGTAACCATTACAACTCCCGCAACATTCATTACCGATCATTCGGTAAAAATTGACGACAAGTTAATTAGTGCCAAGGGCCCTACGCGTCTATGGATCTTTCACAAGCCTGTTGGTTATTTAACGACAACAAAAGATCCTAACGGACGCAAAACAATTTTCGATTTATTGCCGCGAGATTTACCGCGCGTGATTGGAGTTGGCAGATTAGATTATAACACTGAGGGCTTGCTGTTATTGACTACAGACGGTGCTTTAGCGCGTCATTTAGAATTGCCAAAAAACAAATTTGTTCGCGAATATCGCGCGCGAGTTTTTGGTAAAATTGATGAAGAGAGAATAAAAAGACTAGAGCGCGGAGTGACTGTTGATGGCGTTAGATATGGCTCGATCAAGGTTGAAGTAGAAACAGAAAAAGCCTCAAATTCTTGGCTAAAAATTTCTCTAACCGAAGGAAAAAATCGTGAAATCAGAAAAGTGATGGAGCATTTCGGTCTACAGGTTAATAGGCTTATCAGAATTTCTTACGACGAGTTTAAGTTAGGAAGTTTGCCTGTTGGTCAGGTATTGGAAATTAGGAAGGCGGTGGTGAATCAGTTTAAGTTGTAATTTTGCAATGGTGACAAAACCTTCTGGATTGCTGACTGCAATGAATGAAGACTGAGCCTAATCATTCCGTCATCTCATCACAGGCTTCGATCCAAAAGGGCTGATCAAGAACCATTTATTCCACTAATTTCGCTAATTTCCCTTTTGCCCAAATCCGAAAACGGTCGATATAACTAAACACCGCTGGCACAACAATCAGAGTTAAAACAGTCGAAGAAATTAATCCGCCAATCACCGCCACACCAAGCGAGGTGCGTTGCGCCGCTGATTCGCTTAGACCAATCGCTACCGGCAAAGTTCCAGCAATTAAAGCAAATGAAGTCATTAAAATCGGACGAAGACGCATCTTGCCCGCGAGAACCAAAGCTTCAGTTCTTGACTTACCTTGCTCTATTAAATGATTGGCGAAATCGACTAACAAAATAGAATTTTTCCCCGAGACAGAAATAAGCATGAAGACCCCGAGCATGGCAAAGATATTTAGCGACTCGCCGGCAAAAAATAGAGAATAAGCCGCGCCACACAAGGCGAGAGGAAGTGCTAATAAAATTGTGAATGGCATGATGAAGGATTCATAAAGGCTGGTCAAAATTAAATAGATGAACAACACCGCCATGCAAATTGCGATGCCCATTGAGCTTTGCATTTCCTGCATATTTTCAGAATCACCGACAAAGAGGTAGCGAATTCCGGCGGGAATTTTCATGTCGCCTTTGCCGCGGAATTCTGTTTCAACATCGCGCATAATGTCGCCAAGACCAGCGCCTTTAATGATGCTGGCATTGATTTGAATGTAACGACCACGATCCATGCGAGTAATGACTGCATCTTCCAAACCTTCTTCCGGAGTGGCAACATCAGAAAGTCTGATTAATTTTTGATTGAGATTTGGCACAAACATCGAGCCAAAATTATTGCGTAGATCGCGCTGTTCTGGTTTTAAACGCACGCGAATATCATATTCCAATCCATCCTGACGTAATTTGGTTGGCGTGTAACCCTCAACATAGCCGCGTAATTCATTGCCTAAAATCTGTGGATTTACGCCATAAGTTTTTGCCGCATTATCCTTGATTCGCACACGAAATTCGTTGCGTGACGCTTTATTGCTGATGTCGACATCTTTCAAGCGTGGATCATTTTTTAAAAATTCTAAAACCTTAGTCGCATATTCATCTAAGGAGTTTTGTTTGGTTGAAATTAGAAGTAGATTGAATGGCTGACCACGCGAAACGCCGCTCGATGGATCGTAGTCTTTAACGATTGGGTTGGCGTAGGCGAATTCTTTTAGCTGTGCGCGTAATTTTTCTTTGAAGGCTCCGGTGCTAATTTTTCTAATTTTTCCGGGCTTGAGTTTGATATAAATCTCTCCACGGTTTGATTGAGCTGAGCTTGTGCCAGAGGTGCCAGCAGAAAGTTCCACTTCTGGATTTTTCCTGACAATTTCATCAATTTTTAATAATGATTGGGTAGTGGTATCGAGACTAGAATCCGCTGACAATTCGATACTAACCGACAATTCACCGTTATTATTTTCGGCCAAAAAAGTTTTTGGTACGAATTTAAAAGCAACAAGACTTAGTGCCAAAATTAGCCCAGTTGCAGCGAGAATTTTTCCAGGATGTTTTATCGAAAAACGCACGATTTTCTCGTATTTTTCTTCGAGCATTTTTTGGAAATTATCGAACTTTCTCAGTATTTTACTCTCGTTTAGATGGTGAGTTTTTTTGCCAGATAAATAGGCACAAAGTACTGGAATTATCGAGATAGCGACGAACAGGCTAATTAACATCGCAAAGGAAATCGTCAGACCAAATTGCTTTAGATATTGACCAACAACGCCGCCCATAAAAGAGAGGGGAGTGAATACAGAAATCACAACAGCGCTAATTGCGACAACGGCCATCAAAATTTCTTTTGAAGCCATTATTGCCGCTTCTTTTGGTGGGATGCCTTGTTCGATTTTTCGGTAAATATTTTCGACAACAACAATCGCATCATCAACAAGTAGGCCAACAGCGAGACTCAGAGCGAGTAAAGAAATAATGTTAATCGAGAAGCCAGCTAAATACATTAAGGTGAAAGATCCGACCAGTGAGATTGGTAGAGAAACCGCAGTAATTATGGTGGCGCGAGAATTAGCGAGAAAGAAGAAAACGGTTAAAACGGTGAGAATAATCGCAAGCACAATACTCTCGTAAATATCCTCCACATTGTTGCGAATATACTTACTTGCATCTTTCATGACCACGATTTCTGGGTTGCCTTTCATCGTTGCAAAATCACCCTCCATCTTGCTGATTTTATTTTTCACGCCATCGACAACGGAAATAATATTCGCATCAGATTGGCGATAAACGCTTATAAATAGTGACTTCTTGCCATTGACGAAGGCGCGCGAAGTTTCGTCTTCTAAAGTATCGCTAACTTCTCCCAAATCAGAAACATGTGTTGGCACTTCATTAGCGTAGAAAGAAACAATTGTGTCTTTGATTTGAGAGATTTCATTGAACTCGCTGGCGCTACGAAAAATCTGCTCATTAGGCCCTTCGTCAGTCTTTCCGATCGAAACATTTTGCCCAGATTTGGCGAGTTGCGCATTAACCTGTGAAAGAGAAATTTCACGATTACGCAATAATTTTTGATCGAGCAAAACGTGAATTTCTCTTTTGCGTGCGCCGAGAATTTCTACCATTCCAACATTGCTAGACTGCTCAATTCCTGGGCGCACGTAGTTATCGGCTAAATCGAAAAGTTCTGCTTCGTTGAGATCGGCAGAAAGCGCAAAAGTCGCGACCGGTTGATCGGAAGGATCCATGCGACGAATCACAGGCTCTAAAATATCTTCCGGAAGATCGGAGCGCGCTTGATTTATTTTATCACGAATCTGCTGCTCGGCATATTTAATATCGACGCCCTGAAACAGAGTAATGACTATCTGGCTGGTGTTCTTCATGTTGCGCGAAGACATGCGTTTTATGCCCGAAACCGTAGCGATTTTATCTTCGAGTGGTTTGGAAACCAAAGTCTCAATCTCGGCTGGTGACGCGCCTTTGTAAGTTGTGGCGATGAAAATTGTTGGGATGTCGATGTCTGGATAGAGATCAACACTCATGCTGCGAAACGAGATCCAGCCGACAGCGATGATGGTGAGCATGATGCTCGTAATGAAGGCGGGGCGCTTTATTGCGAGTTCGGTGATATTCATGAATAAGTTATCTTTAATTTGAACAAATCTTCCAACATCACTAAGTAATTAATCCTCGTGGATTAAAGCCTGCGCAGGTTGATGGGACATCTTTTGTTTAGGATATTAATTCTGATAAAGCCGCGAATTAGCAATTGCTTCCAAAAGTCGGTAAGCGAGTTGCTGAGTAGCGAGCTCAGAATTAGAAAAATCCTGCTCAAATAGAAGAACTTGATAAGTATTTGTTCGGCCTTGTTTTAAAAGGATTCGTTCATTTTCTAATTTTAATTTTTGCGCTGCCTCAATGGCTAAAGAGAGTTTTAAATTTTCTTTATAACTCGTCATGTTTTGTACCAAACTCTGCCAATCATTTTCTTGTTCGAGCATTCTTTGGCGGTAAGTAATTTTAGCGGCGGAAGCTGATTTTACTGCGCCTTCGCGAATGTCAGAAGTAAGGCCAAAATTAATCGGCATCGAAAATTGCACGCCGATTTTTGAGCCAATCCCATTAGGCGCAAAGCTATTATATGCAGCTTTGTAAGGAGTATCTTTGATCTGAGTGACTGAGTGCGATCCATACAAATTCAGCGATGGTTTGTTATTTTCTTCTTCAAGTTTTGCAGCGGCGACGGCGGCTTTCATTGTTGCTTCACTAGCTTTCACATCAAAGCGATCCGCCGCTTTGATTGTTGGCACGAGAAAGGTCTGTAACTTTTTTAAATCAAAATCATCGAGCTTTTCAGGAATTTGATCGAGATCAACATTGCGCTGTTTGTTGAAAATTTTGATGGCGATTTTTTCATCATTTTCAGCTTGCTTAAGAAAGAGATGTCGCGATTCAAAAGAGGCTCGCGCCTGCAACACATCTGACTTGTCACCCAAATTCATCCTCTCTCTTTTGGTGACGTAATCCAAAATTTTCTTAGCACCTTCTAAAGCGCGACGCTGAATTTCAACAGCTTTGCGCGTGTAAACCAACATCCAGTAGGCCTTTTCTGAATTAGTTAATTCATTTAGTGAGAGTGCTTTTGCGGTGAGTTTTTGTGATTCGTTGGCGAAGTAGGTCGAGTCCTTATTTGCTTTGGTTGAAGCGCCAAAACGGTTTTGCCACAAAGACAAAGTAAGCTCTAAGGTTGGAATGCTCTGATAGTTTTCAATCGCTAGTGAAGGGTTCGTATAACTAGAAGCATTTAAGCCGTGATATTTGGTATTGTTTAGCGAGTAATAAAGATTGGTATTTAGACCGAAGTCAGAAGTTTGTGAAAAACCAATTTGGTTTTTTTGGTAATCAACTTGAGTGTAGCGAACAATTTGTAGTGCCTGATTTTGCTCAGTGAAGGATTTTTCGCTGTAACCGTAAAGCTTGACGGCAGTAACTAAATTAGCCTTTTTCTTAAGTAATTCGTAGGCATCAGCATTTTGTGCTGCGGCGTTGTAGTTTAGATTTTGGGTTCTTACTTGATCTAAATATTCTGAGATAGAAAGAGCATAAGAGTTAGTGCCACAGCAGACTAAAATTAATGACGTTAGTAAAATACGTAACATGAAAGCCGAAGTTTTTTTTACTAAAATTAAAGAGATTTTTTCTGAGAAATTATTTCCCAAGAGGATCGCTGTTGCTGTTTCCGGAGGTGCTGACTCTCTGGCTTTGACTTTACTTTTGCAAGAATTTTGCCTCGTAAAAAAGATAAAACTTTTTGCTGTAACTGTTGATCACAAAATGCGCGAACGCTCGTCCAAAGAGGCTAAATTGCTTAGTAAAATTTTAGCAGAGAGAAAAATTTCCCACAAAATTCTGGCAATTCCGCGCAAAAAAATTCCCAAGAAAAATATCGAAGCAAAGTTGCGTGAAATGCGTTACGAATTGCTTAAAAACTTCTGCGTAAAAAATAAAATCGAGTTTTTATTTCTCGGACATCACAGCGGAGATGTGGCAGAAAATTTTTTAATTCGTCTCTTTCGCGGTTCTGGCTTGGATGGATTGTCGACAATAAGAGAGATTGTTGATTTCAATGAAATCAAGCTCGTACGACCTCTGTTAAATTTTGAAAAAGAAGATTTAAAAAAATTTCTTCGCGCAAAAAAAGTTCGGTGGTTTGAAGATGAAACAAATTCCGATGAGAAATTTTTACGCAACAAAATCCGTAATTTTTTAGAGACTCTTCCTGAAAAAGATTTGATTCAAAAACGTATTAAAAATTCTTCTGACGAAATTGCTAAAATGCGTGATTTCTTCGATGAGTTGATGTGGCGCGAGACCAAAGAAATCGTGGTTTTTGAAGATAAAAGGGTTTTAATTAAACGTGAAAAATTCCGCGAACTTGACGAAAAAATTGCTCTAAAAATTCTTGCCTTTGCTCTGATGAAAATTGGCAAAAAAAATTACAAACCGCGCCGTGAAAAGTTGGAAAGATTTTACAAATATTTAATCGCAAAAGATGTGTTGAAGTTGCGCAACTTTTACGGTTGTACGAGTAAAAAATTAGACGAAACAAGTGTTGTTATCTTTCCCGGATCACCGCCTGCAAGATGAATTGATCCACCACTCTGGGTCGTCGAACGGCGATGTTTTCTAGCACTAATTAAAAAATTATCCTTGCTCAGGCGAGGATTTGAGAGAATTCGTGCGCACGCAATTTAATTTAAAGATAAGTGACAAAATTCGACGTAGTAATTATTGGTGCCGGTGCGGCGGGATTAATGTGCGCCCTAACCGCTGGTCAACGCGGACGTAAGGTTTTGCTTCTTGATCACGCCAAAGCAGTAGGCGAAAAAATCCGCATTTCTGGCGGTGGCAGATGTAACTTCACCAACCTTCACACCGCTCCAAAAAACTTTATTTCACACAATTCGCATTTCTGCGTTTCAGCCTTGAAACGCTTCACCCAGCACGACTTTATTGCTTTGGTAAAAAAACATGAAATCGCCTTTCACGAAAAAACTTTAGGCCAACTTTTTTGCGACATTTCCTCACGGCAAATTATTGAAATGCTTCTGAAGGAATGTGCTGATGGAGCTGTTGAAATAAGGCTCGAAACCGCTGCTGGCAAAATAAAAAAATCAGAAAATTTATTCGAAATAGAAATTGGAGACGAGCTAATTCAGAGCGAATCTTTAGTGATTGCGACTGGAGGTTTGTCAATTCCAAAAATAGGCGCGACCGGCTTTGGTTACGATGTGGCGCGACAATTCGGTTTGAAAATTAAACAAACAATTCCTGCTCTTGTGCCATTAACCTTGGCAGAAGAAATTTTATGCAAGACCAAAAATCTTTCAGGTGTTGCCGTCGATGCAATTGTCTCTTGCAGCAAAATAAATTTTCGCGAAGCAATCTTATTTACCCATCGCGGACTCAGCGGCCCAGCCATTTTACAGATTTCATCTTACTTACAGCGTGGCGAAAAAATCGTGATTAATTTACTGCCTGAAATTGATGTTTTTGTGCAATTACAAGAAGCAAAAAAGTTGCAACCAAAACAACAGTTACCAAGTTTTTTTACACAGTTTTTACCAAAAAGCCTGGCGATTTTTTTAGCTGAACAAGCGAATCATCAAGGAAATCTCAGTGACCTTTCCAATAAAAAAATAAAAGAAATCTCCGACCTGATAAATCGCTGGACCCCTGTTACAACAGGCACAGAAGGCTATGCAAAAGCTGAAGTAACCCTAGGTGGAATCGATAGTAACGAAATTTCTTCCAAAACTTTTGAGGCCAAATCTGTACCGAATTTATTTTTTGTTGGAGAGGTTTTGGATGTAACTGGTTGGCTTGGAGGTTTTAATTTTCAATGGGCCTGGGCCTCGGGTAGAGCAGCCGGGGAGTGTGCTTAGATTATTATAAATCAATTATCCTCGCGTAGGCGAAGATCCAGAAGTGTTGAAATAAAGCGAAATGAAGCCGATAGAAAATGTTAGTTGAGAGAGCATAAATAAGCTTTTTCGCTCCTGCATTTCAGAAAAATTACGAATTTTCTTCGAGAGCGAGAGCGACGTTAAAAGCGGTTTGTTCGTCGAAATGTTTGGTGATTATTTGTAGGCCTAGAGGCAATCCGTCTTTGTCAAAACCTGCAGGAACCGAGATTGCGGGCAGGCCAGCAAGATTTACTGGAATGGTAAAAACGTCGTTCAAATACATTTTTACTGGATCGGATTCGCTCAGGGTTTTTGACTCATTAATTGAAAATGCCGCGCTTGGTGTTGTGGGTGCGAGAATCGCGTCGACTTTTTTGAAAGAGTCGACGAAGTCTTGGCAGATAAGGTTGCGCACTCTCTGAGCTTTTTTGTAGTAAGCGTCAAAATAACCGGCGGAGAGAACGTAAGTTCCGGTGAGGATTCTTCTTTTTACTTCGTCGCCAAAGCCTTGAGCGCGAGTCTTTTCATACATTTCTTCAAGCGACAATTTGTCTCCCTCGGCGCGAAATCCGTAACGTACGCCATCGAAGCGAGCCAGATTTGACGAGCATTCAGCTGAGGCAATAATGTAGTAAACGGCAGCGGCGTAGTTGGTGTGCGGTAGGGAAATTTCAACAATTTCGGCGCCGCGTTTTTGTAAAATTTCTTTACCGCGATTCCAAAGCTGCACTATTTCTTCTGGCATTCCGGCGACGAAATATTCTTGCGGAATTCCAATTTTTTTACCTTTGATGTCGGAGTTGAGAAGCTTCTCAAATTGAGGCACGGCGAGATTAATTGAAGTAGAATCTTTGACGTCAAATCCGGAAATTACGCGCTGCAAAATTGCGGCGTCGTAAACATTTTTAGCGAAGATTCCGGCTTGATCTAGCGAACTAGCAAAGGCAATCATGCCGTAACGTGAGCAGCGTCCGTAAGTGGGTTTAATGCCAACGGTGTTTGTGAAAGAAGCGGGTTGCCTGATTGAGCCGCCAGTGTCAGAGCCAGTTGCAGCAGCGCAGAGATTTGCGGCGACAGCAGCAGCAGAACCGCCGGAAGAGCCACCGGGAACTAAATTCTCGTCAGAACCTTTTCTTTTGTAGGGATTAATTACTGGCCCAAAAAAACTATTTGTATTGGCCGAGCCCATTGCGAACTCATCCATGTTTGTCTTGCCGAGCGTTACCGCGCCTGCATCAAGGAGTTTTTGTGTAACAGTAGATTCGTAAGTAGGAGTGAAATCAGCGAGCATTTTTGAAGCGGCAGTTGTGCGCAAATTTTTAGTGCAAAAAAGATCTTTAATCGCGAGAGGAATCCCTTCCAAATCACCGCCAATTCCAGCAGAAATTTTTTCGTCAGATTTTTTTGCTTGAGTTAAGGCGAGGTCAAAAGATTCAGTGATAAAGGCGTTTAACCCACGATTTTGCTCGATGTTTTGGATATAGCTTTGTGTTACTTCTACTGCAGAAAATTTTTTTTCTTTTAGGCCGGAAATAGTTTGGCGGATGGTCAGTTTAGTCAGTTCAGTCATTTTGCTTGTTTGATTAATTTGAGTAATTCGCTTTTGTTTAGAAGTTCGCCGGCGAGCAAACCTTTCGTAGCACTTGGTCCGTAAACAGCATTAAATGGAATGGCGAAACGATTGTGTTTACGCATAAATTTCATAATTTCTTGATTTGGTTTAGTGATGTCACCACGCATTCCAATGATTTCGCCGCGTTTTAATAAAAGGACTATTTCGGCACTCTGCAAGACGTTGATTTTATTGAATTTGCAAGTGATGCACCAATCAGCAGTGACGTCGACCAAAACAGTTTTACCCTCTCTCACTTGGCGGTAAATTTCTTCCTCGTTAAATGTTTGCCAAAGTCCTTCAGCATGTTCAGTTTTGGGTTGGGAGCGTTTTTGAAAATCTCCTGGTAATGCAAAAGCTGATCCAGCAAGCAAAATTATTGCCGCGTATTTTAAGATTTTGTCAGAAATTTTGAAGGAAAGAAAAATCGCAACCACCAGCAACAAGATCAGTATTGTGGCGGTTAAATCAAGATTGTTGGATAAAATGTGAAGCAACCACAACACCGTTGCCGCCATTAATAAAGCGAGAAAATGCTTGAGTTGAATCATCCACATTCCTGGTTTTGGTAAGAGATAAACTAAGCGTGGAGCAAAAAATAAAAAAATGTAAGGCGCAGAAAATCCGATTCCAATGAAGAAGAAAATCGTAAAAATTATCGCAAAGTTTTGGACAAGAGCAAAAGAAATTGCTGAGCCAAGAAATGGTGCTGAACAAGGTGTGGCAAGCAATGTTGCTAAAATTCCAGAAAGAAAATTTGGTATGAAAATATTTTTCTTTTTTTCCTTCTCGTCGATTTTTTTATTTAAAAATGTGGCAAGAACTTGTTCGAAACTAATTTCAAATTTCCCAAGTAAATTGGCGGTGAAGAGAGTAACAACAATGATTAGAAAAATTAGAAAACTGGGATTTTGGAATTGTAATCCCCAGCCAAGTTCGTTGCCGGTAAATTTAATGGCACAAGCGAGTAGGGCAAAGATTAAGAAGCAGAAAATAATGCCAAGAGTGGTAGAGAAAAATGCGAAGCGAATGCTCTCTAATCTTGAATTGGGCCTGTCTATTACGGAAAGTAATTTAATCGATAATACCGGCAAAACGCAGGGCATTACGTTGAGAATTAAGCCACCGAGAAGGGCGAAAAAAATGTAAGCAATTATTTGAAAACTGCTAACTTTCGGCTGCTCGTTTTCTATTACATTTGTTTCGTTGGTTAATTGTTTTGAGTAGAATTTTTCGATTTCTTTTAGTGAGGCGTTGTCGATTTCGTCTGGAATCGTGAGAGAAAATTTTTCGCTAACTGGAATACAGATGTCTTTGCACAAGCCGTAATCAAGTGACAGAGTAAGTTCGGTGGCTTCACCAACTTTTTGTAAATCAATCGTAATCGGAATGGTTACTTCGTTGTGGTAAGTTGAATATTCAAACGTTTCGTTACCAATTTTTTCTTGGTGTAATTCAGGTTTTGGCCAATGAATTTCATGAGTTGAATAGTTCTTTGAGCCAGTAAAATCAAAGCTTGGCGGCATTCCTATTCCTTCCGAATCCTTACCATAAATTTTCCAACCAGAGCTAATTTTAAAGCTAACTGCGGCGATTAATTTCTTACTTCCAGCATCTTCGTAGAAGGAGGAAATTAGTCTAGTTTCTGCGGCGTTCGAGGCGCTTTTGTGCCAATCGGTTGTAGCTGCTGAGGCGTAATTTAAGCGCAAAAAAATTAGCGCTAAAATCAATGGTATTTGCTTGTTGAAAAACATGGTCAGGGAAAATAGGTTGCGCGCCCTTTTTCATTGTTCTTACTACAACTTTCAACATTTCAGTTTCAGATGAGTTCACACGAAAACGACACTACAAAAGTTGTGTGCGATGGTGGCGATGTCGCTTCCAAACATCCATTGGTTTATCTTAAGATAAATAAGAGCGGACAAGTTATTTGCCCCTACTGCGGTAAGCATTTCCAAGAAAATAAAAAAACTCCTAAAAAACATGACTAACGTAGCAATCCTCGGCCTACAATGGGGCGACGAGGGTAAAGGTAAAATCGTCGATTTTTTAGCAGATAAATTTAGCGCTGTGGTGCGCTTTCAAGGTGGTCACAATGCTGGTCACACCATTAAGGTTGGCGACAAAACTTACAAACTCAGCTTATTACCTTCCGGCGTAATTCGTGGGAAATTTTCAGTGATTGGAAGCGGTGTTGTTGTTGACCCAATTGCACTTTTTTCTGAGATCAAAAAAATCGAAGAAGCGGGAATAAAAGTTAGCTCCGATGGATTGGCAATTGCGGAAAATTGCTGCTTAATTCTTTCGGTTCACCGCGAGTTAGACCAGCTTCTCGAAGCAAAAAAAGGTGAGAATAAAATTGGAACTACAGGCCGTGGCATTGGCCCAGCTTACGAAGATAGAGCGGGAAGAAGAGCATTGAGAATCTGCGATTTAGCCGACGAAAATATTTTCCGCACGCGCGTCGAAAATCTACTTGAGTACCACAATCTATTGAGACTAAGCCTCGGAGCCGAACTAAAAACAGTGGAAGAAATTATTACCGAATTGGCGCCGGTGCGTGAGCAAATTTTAGCTTTAGCAAAACCAGCATTTGAGATTGGAGAAAAACTTTCTACCTGCGGTCCAGTAATGTTTGAAGGCGCGCAAGGGGCCTTGTTAGACGTGACTTACGGAACCTTTCCTTTTGTTACTTCTAGCAACACAATGATCGGACAAGTCGCTCTTGGCTCTTGTCTTGGAGTTGCAGATTTGCACAAAACAATTGGTGTTTTGAAGGCTTACACAACACGCGTTGGGTCTGGTCCATTTCCAACTGAACTTCACGACGAAATCGGAGAATTTTTACGCATCGAAGGAAAAGAAGTTGGAACAGTAACTGGTCGCAATCGTCGCTGTGGTTGGTTTGATGCGGTTTTGGTAAAACAAGCAATTCAACTTTCTTCAGTGAAAGAAATCGCTTTAACTAAACTAGACGTGCTCGACAAATTGGAAAAAATTAAAATTTGCGTCGCTTACAAAATCGATGGAAAGATTTGCAATTACCTGCCGCAAGCCATCCACCTTTGGGATAAAATCGAACCGATTTACGAAGAAATTGAAGGTTGGAAAGAAACCACATTTGGCGCTAAATCACTCGCCCAACTTCCTCCAAAAGCGCGCGCTTACATCGAACGCATTGAAGAATTGTGTAATGTAAAAGCTGCAATCATCTCTACTGGCGCTAAGCGAGAAGAGACAATTTTAGTTTAAGCAAATGACGGAAAACGAAAAAAAAATTACCGTGATGCAACTTCTTCCTGCGCTAGAAAATGGCGGAGTGGAGCGTGGCACAATTGATGTTGCTAAGGCGTTAAAGAAAGAGGGTTTTGAACCAATTGTAGTTTCAAAGGGTGGTGTTTTGGTTTACCAATTACGCGAAGCGGGAATCACTCATATTACTTTGCCAGTTCACAGCAAAAATCCGCTGACGATTTTTTTAAATATTAGGCGACTAGAAAAAATCATCGCCGAGCACAATGTTGACATTATTCATGCGAGATCAAGAGCGCCAATGTGGAGCGCTTATTTTGCCTGCAAAAAAACTAAGACAAAATTAGTGGCAACAGTTCACGGCACTTACTCGTTAAATTTTTTGAAATGGGAAAATTTTGCGCCAAAAAGAATTTACAACGAGATTATGTTGAAAGCGGATCGCGTCATTGCTGTTTCGAATTTCATCAAGAGTTATTTGTTAAAAAATTACCCAGGAGAATTGTCGGGGAAATTAACTGTTATTCAGCGCGGTGCTGATTTGAATTATTTTAATGCAAAGGCAGTTTCAAACAGCCTCGTTGTTGAGTTGATGAAAAAATGGCATTTGCCAGAAGATAAAAAAATTATTCTAATGCCTGCGCGATTTACAGCCTGGAAAGGTCATGAATTTTTACTCGAAACATTGACGAAAGTTAAGAATGATTTTTGCTGTGTTTTGGTTGGTTCAGATCATGGTCACAAGGCGTTTCGTAAAAAAATTGAGCAATTAGTCGTCAAGAAAGAGTTAGAGGGAAAGGTGAGAATCGTTGGTTTGTGCAAAGACATGCAAACCGCTTATTCAATTTCGCATCTTGTTGTTTGTCCTTCAATTCGTCCGGAAGCTTTTGGCCGCATCAGTATTGAAGCGCAGGCCTTAGGTAAAATAATTATTGCGACAAAAATTGGCGGCTCACTCGATACAATTATTGAAAATAAAACCGGATTTTTAGTTGATGTTGGTGACACGCAAAAATTTGCGGAATTAATCGATCGCGTTTTGGAAATGTCAGAAGCGGAAACTGACTTAATCGGAGATGCGGCGCACAAAAATATTGTAGAAAATTTCTCTAACGAAAAAATGTGTCGGTTAACAATTGATTTATATAAAACATTGTAACCCTTTTTTATGAAAAAAAATTCTGCCTTCTCTTTAATAGAATTGTCGATTGTGATTCTAGTTATTGGAATTTTAGTTGCCGGAGTAACCGAAAGCCGAGGTTTAATTACAAAGTTTCGTTTGAGTTCGGCTCGTTCTTTAACTAGTAGCTCTCCGGTTAATTCGATGAAGGATCTTATTCTTTGGCTTGATGCAACTTCCGCATCTAGTGTCAATGACTCTTTGGGTGATGGTGATTTGGTTGACAAGTGGAGCAATATTTCTTCTCAACAATCACCAAAGACTAACTTTATACAAAGTAAAGAGAGTCATAAACCAACTTACAAAACAAACGGAATTAACGGCATTCCTACCTTATCATTTTTAACTGACGATTATCTTACTTCCGACTCTTCCATAGGTATCTCCCCAAACTATTCATTTTTTGTGGTATTTAATACATCTAAGGAGCCTGATTTACGTGATGCAGATATATTCGGTCTCTATAAGGACCTAGATACTGACAATAATAATGACACTCAAGAAGGCACAGCAATCCTTTTTGAAATCAGGCCCGCTAATACTATTCGGTCTTTATTTAGATCGTCAGTCGAATCAAGTGGCGGAGATTCCAACGTCAGTCTTCTAACAATTAAACCTAAATTAAACTATATAATGTCTTACTCGAGAAATCTTAAATCGATGAAAGAATCTTTGTGGATTAATAATGAGGTTTTTATTGGTGATGGAGGATTTATACCATCTGTAACTAATGGAGCTTTTCAAAAAACTGATATCTATGGGGTAATAGGAAAATTAGGTGATGTGGTATCAGGAACGCCTAATGCGCGTAACTTTAACGGACAAATTTCTGAAATTATTATCTTCGATCGAGCTTTAATGAAGGACGAAATAGATGATGTCGAAAAATATCTCTCAAAAAAATATTCAATCGAACTTAAATAGCCCATGAGAATCTTAGTCGTTGGTGCTCTTGGTCAAATAGGCTCGGAACTTGTTTTTGCACTTAAAAAAACTTACGGCGAAAAAAATATTATCTCTTCAGATATCAGAGACTCTGCTGTGGGAGAAGAATTTTTACCCTATGAAGCTCTCAATGTTTTGGATAAGACGCGTCTCGCTGAAATTGTTAAGAAGCACGATATTAAAGTAATTTATCACCTTGCGGCGATTCTTTCTGCGGCGGGCGAAAAAAATCCCAATCTGTGTTGGGACGTTAATATGACTGGCTTGCACAATGTTCTTGAAGTGGCGCGTGAGTTAAGTGTGAGGCAAATTATTTGCCCGAGTTCAATCGCAGTATTTGGCCCAGAAACGCCGCGCGATAATACTCCGCAAGAAACAGTGATTTTGCCAAAAACAATGTATGGCCTCACCAAAGCAGCAGGTGAGCTACTTTGCGAATATTACGTGGCAAAATTCGGAATCGATGTGCGCGGAATTCGTTACCCAGGATTAATTAGTTACAAAACTTTGCCGGGCGGCGGAACAACAGATTACGCGGTCGAAATTTTCTACGAAGCGATTAAAAAGAAGTCCTACACTTGCTTCCTTTCCGCTGACACAACTTTGCCCATGATGTACATGCCAGACGCAATTCGCGGCACGATACAATTGGCTGAGACAGATTTTTCTAAATTAAAAAATCACAGCAATTTTAACTTTTCTGGAGTTAGCTTTTCTTGCGCTGAAATTGCCGCCGAAATCACTAAGCACATTCCTGATTTTAAAATTGATTACGTTCCAGATTTTCGTCAAAAGATCGCAGACTCTTGGCCGCGTTCAATTGACGATTCTGCATCTCGCGAGCAATGGGGCTGGAAGGTTGAGTATGATTTAAAAAAGATGGTCGAAGATATGCTAATTAATCTGCGTAAAAAACTCGCTTAACATTTCAATGAAAAAAATATTCCTAATATTACTACTTATCTCTGGAGAAGCTTTCGCCGCCGAATGTCATTTACAAAGAAATTCTATCGGATTTGAGAATTACGAGGTGTGTGAAGTGACCGGAACCGGATACATCTGCGTTTCCTTAGAGGATAAGGGAAAAGGTGGTATTTCATGTTTTCCAAAAGGGGTAGCGCCTTCAGAAAGAGGGGAGACAAATCGTAGACCGAGGAATATTGGTTCCGAGCAGTAAATTTCTCTTCATTACGAGAAGCAAAGCGACGCTGCAATTCAGATTAATATCACTAATTAGTTAGTTTTTCGTCTAGGCTTCAGATGCTCTCGCTGCCGAAAGAAGATGCTCTCTTTCCTCAAGTTTCTCAATCTTCTCATCCATCTTTGGATCGCCAGGATGAATCATCACCTCCACTTCGGCATCACGAAATTTTTTTGGAACTTTGATTTTATCGATTAGTTCTTTGGTGATTTCGCAGGTGTAAAGAATGCTGAAGAAATAACGCTTTGAAGAAATATTTCCCATCAATCGAAAGATTGTCAGAATCAGCCATTTTACAATTCCTCCGTTCCATATAAAGCTTCTTGGATGCTTGATGCACATGGTTGTAAGAAGGTTTTCATTTACAACTCTAACGCGCTCAATTCCTTTTTCTCTCGCCACTTTTTCTACGACAGAAAAAATTCTTGGAATCATGTGGATATGTCGATGTGAATCGATATGGGTGATTTTAATTCCGCTTTTTTCGAGCAAAGAAATTTGCGCTCTGAGCTCTTTTTCGATTTCTTTTTGGAGTAATTTTTTATCGAGAATCGACATTACGAATAGCGACAAAAATCCATTTTTAAATTGGCTCGATCCCACAGTTGCATTGAAATGTAGACCAACTTCCAGGCCAGGATTTCTTTTGGCGATTGCAACGGCTTCGTCAAAATAACCGCAGCCACAAATCATGCTTGCAGAGTTCAGGCGGCCTTTGCGAAACATTTTTTCAATTGCGTTATTTACGCCTGGGCTGATGCCAAAATCGTCGGCGTTAATTCTTAACTTCATCTTTTTTCTCAATCACATTGGCAAAATAAAGCGGTCGGTCGCGCGATTCGATATGAATGCGGCCAATATACTCGCCTAAGATTCCGATGAGTACGAACTGCAAGCTGGCGAAAAAAGTGATTAAACAAATGATTGTTGCGTAGCCACTTGGTTGGTGAGCTACGTAGTGTTCGTAGATGGTTATTAGGCCGAATGAAAGGGAAGCAAGAGCGCAAATTATACTAAAATAAATCGAGATGCGTAGCGGCTTAATCGAAAACTGAATGATTGAATCAATCGCCAAGCGCATTGATTTTACGAAATTGTAATTAGTCACTCCGGCAACTCTTTTTGGTGCGACGAATTCAATCTGTGCAGCGTTAAAAATTCCGAGCCAATTTAACATGCCGCGAAACATTCGACTATTCTCGCGCATATTTTTAAGTGTAGTCACGTAGTCGCCGGAGATGAGGCGAAAATCCGGAGTATTTTCTGGAATGCTGACGTCTGAAATCCAATTAACTAAACAGTAAAATGCTTTCGACAACATGTTGCGGAATGCCGATTTATCTTCATTTACTGTGATTTTAGTGAGCACCACATCATGGCCATGCAGCCATTTTTCAATCATCTTTGGCAGGATGTGTGGCGGGTGTTGTAAATCAGCATCCATGAAAATCACTGCTTCACCGCGTGAGTGATCAAGACCTGCGGTCATCGCGATTTCGTGACCAAAATTGCGGGCGAAATTAACGACGCGAACTCGCTTATCTTTCACGACTAAATTACTGAGAATTCCTAAACTACCGTCGGCGCTACCATCATTAACGAAGATTAATTCGTAATCGATTTGTGAACACTTATCCAAGTTCTTGATCAATTCTTTGTAGAGCGGCAGCAGATTTTTCTCCTCGTTGTAAACCGAGATAACAATGCTGACTAATTTTTTAGGAGAGAAGTTCATAAAGGCAGGCCTTACGTTGGTTGGTACAAGTGATTAGTTTAAGTGCCTCTTGTTCTTTTTTAGGAAGGTTGTCGTAGACATAGCCATCACCGATGACGTAGCCAGGCAAAGGATTTTTTAAATCAATAATCTCGAAGAAGTTTTCTTCAGTGAGAAGCTTAACAGTGTCTTTAGTTTTCCAGTAAAGAGTAAAGATCGGACGGCTATCGGCAAGGTAGTAAAGCTGAAAATTTTTCTGAGGAATCTGGTCGATAATATGTGACTGGTAATTCAATTTATCCGACAGGAATGAAGGCTTAATTGTGGCTAAGATTATTACTAATGAGTAGAGCGCAATCGCTGAGTAAGGAAGAAAATAAACGAATTTATTCCACTTAATTTTAGTCAAAATTCTCGCGGCCACTACAGAAAAAGGAGCCAAAGAATAAACGGCGTAAGTTGGAATCATGTTGCGCATGAAGGTGAGAAGTAGAAGTGGCGCCAAGAAGGAAATCGTAAAAAATAAAAATATTTTATCCTGCTTCGCTTCCTTAGAGAAGGTAGCCGTGACTTGTTTTGGTTTTAACAATAAAGCCAATAAGGCCGGAGCTGCCGAGATTAAAAAATAACCCCAAATCATGGCGAAAGGTACGTAATGTGCATTGCCGTAACGATCTCCTTCCCATCCTGATTTTAAGAAGCGGCCGAAGTTTTCGCCGAGGAAAAAATATTCTAAGAATCCGGGGTAGCTTTTTTCGGCGAGCAAAAACCAAGGTGCCGATGCTGCGAGAAAAAATATTGTTCCGCAGATAAATGGAAAATTTTTAAAAAACTTTTTCCATTCATGAGTCATTGTCAGATAAATAGGAATAGCCAGGCAGGGCATCAGGATTCCAACTGGGCCCTTTGTTAGCATCGCTATCACGCAACCAAGAAAAAAGATAAAACCAGCTTTCTGCTCACCGCGTATTGTTGGTAAAAAGGAAGTCGTAATCATTGTCATGCTAAGCAGTAAAAATGCTTCAGTCATCACGCTGTGCAGAGCATAAAACAAAAAAGATGAGGATAAAACTGCAGCAGAAATAATGGCCGTTTGCTCATCAAAATCTTTTTTAATCGCGCGATAAAGAATAAAACAAGTTAACAGCAGGGCTAAATAATGAGGCAGGCGACCCGCGAATTCATTGACGCCAAAAATCTTTAAAGAAATTGCACTCGCCCAAAAAGAGAGTGGAGGTTTGCCGAAAAAAGGAGTAATCGGATCAAAAAACGGCATCAAATAATTTCCAGTCAAAGCCATACGCATGGCAATTGAAGCGTAACGCGCTTCGGATGGATGATGAAGTGGTTGAATGAAGATCGTGACCAACTTGAGAAAAAAGACTGCGCCAATAAGATAGGCGAGATTCTTCACTGAAATATTCTTCATAAAATGAAATTACCTTTTTGGCCAAGCCCCCAGGGCTACCGTGATATTAAGTTTGGACTTTCACGAGTTTACGAATTGTTAGCGAGACTAGACAATCCTCATCTAAAATTACCGCCCACAATTCACATTGCTGGCACAAATGGCAAGGGTTCAACATTGGCTTTTTTGCGAGCTATTTTTGTTGAAGCGGATTTACGAGTTCATTCCTACATTTCGCCGCATCTAGTCGAGTTTAATGAAAGGATAAATTTGGCTGGCTCAGATATTTCTGATGAATTTTTAAATGAAATTTTACGCGAATGCCAGGAGGCGGCAGAGAAAGAGCCGGCAATTCCGGTAACTTTTTTTGAAGGAACAACAGTAGCTGCATTTCTTGCCTTTAGCCGAGTTAAAGCCGATGTCCTTTTACTTGAGACCGGAATGGGTGGCAGGCTTGATGCGACAAATGTTTTACCTGAAGTTTTGTGTTCAGTGATCACCCCGATCTCTTTTGATCACGAAGAATTTCTTGGAAATAGTTTAGAAAAAATTGCCGCCGAAAAAGCCGGAATTGTTAAGAAAAATTGTCCGGTAGTAATCGGTAAACAAAGCGAGGAAGTTTGGAGGGTATTGGGTGGTTTGACGCCACTTCGAATTACAGAGTCGATTTATGATTTAGGAATGGCTGGAAGTCACCAACAAGAAAATGCTGCACTCGCAGTTGCTGCGGTAAAGGCACAGAAGAAATTTTCAGTAAGCGAAGAACAAATAAAAAATGGATTAAAAAAAGCATTTTGGCCGGCGCGTCTGCAAAAAATTTACCTGCCTGATTTACCAAATAATTTTGAACTATACCTCGATGGAAGTCATAATCTGCAAGGCGCAGAGACGGTGGTAGATTTTCTTAAGACGCAAAAAAATAAAAGAATCTTCATAATTTTTTCGATGCTTAAAGACAAAGATTGCGAAGGTTTTTTACGGAAAATTTCTGGGGTAACTGATGAACTAATCGCCCTAACAATTCCTGATGAGTCTAAGTCACGCAAAGCTTTAGAAATTGATGAAGTTGCGCAAAAAATCGGAATAAAATCACAAGCTGCGGAAAGTTTTTCTGATGCCTTCAAAAAAATAAAATATGACGAACCTGCATTAATACTAATCTGCGGCTCTCTTTATTTTGCGGGAAAGTTTCTTGAGAAATTTATCGTTAGGTCATCTGAATCATAAGCTGCGCTATTATAACGCGCCGTATCTACTGGTCTCTTTTATCCCTTCTTGGGCATTGCATTGATCGATGAGGTTTTGCAGCGCTCACTGCATTACTTACAAATTTCCCGCATTCTGGCATAAGCCCGCGTAATTCCCTTCAGCGAATATTCATCCACAGCGTAAGTGCCAATCGCCGAATCGCTTCTTACCTTAACTGCCACGGCATTTAACAGCGCTTCAATCATGTTGATGTCATTGTATTTTGATTCATTCCAAGCCATGTCATCTTTGCTTTTGAGCTTGAATTGTTTGTTGTCGACTAAGACAAAAATTTTGCTGCCGAGTTTGTATTCAAAGCCACCAAAAACACTCACTTCCTCGCTACGATCTTTTTGAAAGCGCGAAATCATCAAATAAGGTTTTTGGCGTGAATTATGATCCGTATCAGATGTGACGGGGTGTAAGACGATGTAACAAGTTTTGTAATCTAATTCGCTTTCTTGAATTTCGTAAACAGTGAAGTCGTAAAAAGAGCTGTCGATTATTTGTGCTGAAGCTGCGCTGCAGAAAAATAACAATGTGAGAATGTAGAGATATTTCATCACTTAAGAAATACGCGAAAGGGAATGATCAAGAACGGTTAACAGCCCTTGCTTTGATGGAGAATCCGGAAAAGTTTTTAAGTTTTCTACGGCTAGTTTGTGATGTAACAAAGCCATGTCTTTAGCCATTCCAAGCCCATCATATTTTTTAAACAAAGTTAAAATTAGCGTTAAGTCATTTTGATTTTTTGCACCGCTAGAGAAATTTTTAGTGAAGAGTTCGGCTATTAATTTTTTTTCTGTTTCATCGGCTTTGGCATAAAGTAAAATTATTGGCAAAGTCACTTTTCCTGCAAAAAAATCTCCACCAATTTCTTTGCCAAGAACTTCTTTTTGCGAAGAATAATCGAGCAGATCATCAATGATTTGAAAAATAATTCCGAGATTTTTTCCGAAGTCGCGAAGCATCTCTATTTCTACCTCAGGCCTTTCGTTAATCAGCGCCCCAGACTCGCAAGCCGCAGAAAAAAGTACTGCAGTTTTACCAAAAATAATCTCGAAATATTTTTCCTGCGACAGCTCAACATCATTAGAATTTTGTAGCTGCATCACTTCGCCATCTGCCATTATCGAAGAGGCTTTCGCGAGTAAATCAAGCACGCGTAAATTTTTGCCACGCACCATTAATTGAAAGGCAATCGAGAAAAGATAATCGCCAACGAGAATGCTAACTTTATTGTCCCAAAGCGCATTGGCAGTTTTCTTGCCTCGCCTTATCTCGCTTACATCAACAACATCGTCATGCAGTAAGGTTGCTGAGTGAATTAATTCGACCGCGGCCGCTAAATCGTGACCATTTTTGTCTCCACAAATTCGCGCAGAAAGAATTAGAAGAATTGGTCTTACGCGTTTTCCGCCAGATGAAATTAAGTGCTCCGAAATTTCTTGAATTAAAGGGGATTTGCCTTGCGCGAATTCTAAAATTGTTGCGTCGATTATTTTTAAATCTGCTTCCAATGCATCGATTATTTCTTGGAAATTTTTCATCTATTGAGAGTTCTGAACAAGCATCAAGATTTTATTGCGACATTGCTCAATTGTTGCCGAAATATCATTCAAAGTAGATCTAATTATTTCTGTAGATTCTTCAGAGTGGCCGCGCTTTACGAATTCGATGTAAGTAGTGGCGAGTTTGTCAGCATAGTCCTCAAGACGCTTGGTAATTTCTTCAACAATCTCAAATTGCTGTTCGGATAATTTGTGAGAACTGCATTCCGCCGCCCTGATTAAGTGATCGGCGTAGGCGTAATACTCAATGATTTCGTTGTAGAGTTGCTCTTGATTGAGTGTTGCCATTGTCTTTCTTGAGATTTTTGGGAAGAAGAATCGAAAGCTATTTTTGGTCTGGTAAAAGTCTAGATCCGAAAATTGCCGTACCTAGACGGATGTGAGTTGCGCCGAGTGCAATCGCTTCTTCAAAATCGGCGCTCATACCCATTGAAAGGTTTTTTAAATTATTCTTTTTGGCTAGTTTTGCGAGTAGGGCGAAGTAGGGCGAGGCTAACTCTTCAGAGGGTGGAATGCACATCAAGCCCGTGACATTTAATCCCAATTCGTCGCGAGAAAATCTAACAAAATCGCTGATTTCATGCGGCGAGATCCCGTGTTTTTGTAACTCTTCGCCAATATTTACTTGAATAAAAATCTCCGGATTTTTTTGCTGTTTAGTGATTTCTTTTTTCAAAACCTCAGCAAGTTTTTTGCTATCGAGAGTTTGAATAAAGTCAAACAGCGCAACGGCTTGTGCAGCTTTGTTACTTTGTAAATGACCAATTAAATGGAGCTTAATCTCAGGAAATTTCTTCTGAATTTCTGGCCACTTCTCTTCGGCTTCTTTTAAGTAATTTTCGCCAAAAACTCTGCAGCCAGAATCTATTGCTTGCTGAATTTTCTCCGCGTCAAAATTTTTTGAGACAGTAATTAAATTGACTTGCGATCTTTCTCGGCTGTAGGTTTTGCAGGCCAATTTAATTTTTTCATTCAGTAACATTAAGTTTCGTTCAATCATGTTTCAGTCTGTTTTTTTTACGGATCGCAGGAAGGTTTCTGACTTTAAGAAAGTAATTAAAAATCTGCCAAAAAATTCTGTTGTAATTATTCGCGAATACGATCTAGCGCCAAAAGAGAGAGAAGTTTTTGCGCAAGAAATTTCTAATTTAGCACGCAACAGAGGTCTGAAAATTCTGGTCGGAAAAGATTTAATTCTGGCACAAAAAATTAAAGCTGACGGCGTGCATTTTTCTGATTTTGACAAATTACCTTTTTCGCTTTTGAAGCCCAGAAACTTTATTTTCAGTTTTTCTTGTCACAGTTTGAAATCCTTTCTGGGCTCTCAAAGACTAAAACCAGACATGATTTTTATCTCGCCAATTTTCCCAACCTCGAGTCACAAAGAGACAAAATCTCTTGGACTTCAATGCCTAATAAAAATCATTACCAAAAATCGAAACTCGCTGCCAATTTACGCGCTTGGCGGTGTTAATTCTACAAATATCAAATCGCTCAAGAAGCTTGGATTAGCCGGCTTCGGAGCAATCAATTTTTTTCAAACTAACTGATGAAAATTACTCCAGTAATTCTTTCCGGTGGCTCTGGAACTAGGCTCTGGCCGGTTTCGCGCGAACTTAATCCAAAACAATTTTTAGATTTTTTTGGCAAGTATTCACTTTTTCAACAAACGGCATTACGTGTAAAATCGAAAGATTTCGAAAAGCCGATTGTTGTTTGCAATAATGAGCACCGCTTTACTGCCGCTGAAGAATTACAAAAAATTGGCATTGAGCCACATTCAATTATTCTTGAACCTTGTGCCCGAAATACTGCCCCGGCGATCGCAATTGCAGCAATCGGAGTAATTACTTCCGATCAAAAAAATGATGTGATTTTGGTAATGCCATCCGATCACATTATTCGTGACGAAAAAAAATTTATTACTCAGGTAAAAAATTCTTTTGCCGCAGCGCAAGCGGGATACCTAATTACCTTTGGTATCATGCCAGACAAGGCTGAAACTGGATATGGCTATATTAAAAAATCTGCGGAAGTTAAGGATTTCTTTGAGGTTTTTTCGGTCGAGAAATTCATTGAGAAACCCAATCAAGAAACCGCCGAAAAATTTCTTGCCGAGGGAAAGAGTTTTGGAAATTACTTGTGGAATAGCGGCATCTTTATGTTCCGAGCCTCATCTTATTTGGAAGCGCTGCAAAAATATCACAACGACATCTTTATTGCCTGCATCAACTCTCATAACAAAGCGCGCCGCGATCTAGACTTTATGCGCTTGCCAGAGGAAGATTTTGGGCAATGCGCCAATATTTCGATTGATTACGCGGTAATGGAGAAAGCTGAAAAAGTTGCGGTTGTGCCGGTGAATATTGGTTGGTCTGACGTTGGTTCTTGGAGTGCGGTTGCTGAATTGTCGCCGCAAAATGAAGATGGAAATACTTTACTTGGTGACGCATTTTCTCTGAACAGCAAGAACTGCTACGTTAACTCGCGTAGCCGCTTGGTTGCTGTAATAGGTGTAGAAAATCTGATCGTGATTGCGTTGAAAGATGTGGTGCTCGTGCTTAATAAAAATAATTCGCAGGATGTTAAAAAAATGTTTGAGTTGCTCAAAAATCAGAAGCGCGAAGAATGTTTTTCACACACAAAAGTTTTGCGTCCTTGGGGCAGTTTTGAAGTGATTGACGACGCTGATCGTTTTAAAGCAAAACGCATTACCGTAAAACCAGGTGCGTCACTTTCGCTGCAAATGCATAATCATCGCGCGGAACATTGGATTGTTGTTAAGGGTACAGCCCACGTGACTTGTGATAAGGATGAATTCATTCTTACCGAAGATAAATCGACCTACATTCCAATAGGCAAAAAACATCGCCTCGAGAATAAAGGCAAAATTCCGCTCGAGTTAATTGAAGTGCAAACCGGCGAATATTTAGGTGAAGACGACATTGTGAGATTCAGTGACATTTACGGCCGTTAAACGAATTATTTTTGGCCTCGGATCCAACCTGGGAGATCGAGAATCTTACCTTGATTCTGCGGTTGTAGAACTAGAAAGAGAGCTGCTTTTGACCAATTCAAGAAAATCAAAAATATTCAGAAATCCGGCAATGCTTTTGCCAAATTCGCCAGTGGAATGGAGTGTTGAATTTTTCAATATCGCCTTCTCTGCAGACATTGATTCACAAAAATTTTTGCCGGAAAAAATTTTAGAAATCGTTAAAAAAATCGAAAAAAATTTAGGAAGAAAAGAGCGCGAGAAATGGGCGCCGCGTGAGATTGACATTGATATTTTGGCGATTGGCGATTTACAGATTAGTCTTGGTGATAAACTCACTATTCCTCATCCCGGGCTGCTTGAAAGGGATTTTTTTATTCAGACCGTGAGAGAGATAGAGCCTGGATTTTAACTTCCTTAATTCCAGCTTGAAGGGCATGGAGAACGAGTTAGGAAGGCAATTTATTTCTACTTAGGCGAGGATCGAGGAAAAGTTCCCGCATCGTAACAGTTTCAATTCCAGTAAAATTTTTCAGCGTTTCAACAATCGACCATTTCGACTCTTCTCTCTCATTTACAATTATTCTCTCTACCACAACTCCTTTGCCTTTTAGAACCTCAACAGCTGAAAGTGTGTGACTAATCGCGCCCAAATAATTTCCAGCAACTAGCAAAACGGGAATTTTTAATTCCGTAGCCAAATCTAAAAAAGTTTTTTGATTATTAATCGGCGTCATTACGCCTCCCGCAGCTTCGATTAATAAATTTTTTTCACCTACTTCTAAAATTTTTTTCTGACAAAAATTCTTCACTGCAGAGAAATCAATCTGTTCGTCTAGAAAGTGCGGAGAGCAAGGTTCTGAAAAGCGCCAAGGCGTGATTTCATTAAGATTTGTTTCAGAAATTTCTAAGCCAAGAGAGTTTAAAATTCTCGTCGGATCACTATTTTTGTCAGAGTCTAAAAATCCGGTACAAACAGGTTTGATCGCGGTTACTTGTGGTAAAATTCGACAAAGATTTTCTACCAAAAAACTTTTCCCAATGTCGGTGCCGGTACCAAGAATTAGGTAAGTCATTCTAGAGTTTTTAATCAAATAAGTTTTGAAGCGTCGAAGGTACGAAAGCAGAAACTTTATTGGTGGTAAATTTCGCTTCTTTGTCTCCTGGTTTTTTGTCGTATTCGTAACGAATTCCAAATAGGCCGCCACCTTCACCGCCAGTAAGTAATCCACTAATTACTCCACCCACCAAAGGAATTTTTCCGATGCCAAAAAGATTATTCACAATGAAGCCGGGCACGATCATTCCTTTAAGCTGACAGCTTTGACTAATCAGATTAATTGATCCTTTGGCGGTAATGCCGATTTTGTAATTATTAGCGATTAGCGAATCGATTCTAAGAAGGTAATTCTGTAGGCGGAACTCAAGTTTCACTGAGTTGAAAATTGTCTTGTCGCTGGCAAAAATTGTGTCGCGGATTTGCGAAAATAAAGTATCTCTTGAGAAGCGTTTAACTGCTGCATTTTCGTAAATCGTGATGTTGTCATCGATTGTCAGTGTGCCTTTGAGTACTGGTTTATTATTGATTGCATAATGCTGAATTTTCAATTTTGCATCGCCTCCACTAACAACATCTGAAATTCCCAAAGCATCGGCGAGATAGCCTAAATCAGTGATGCGGCCCGTGACTAAATAATTTTCTTCGGATTTATTTATTCTTAAATTTAGTGAATTTTGTTTGTTGTAATTGGCTTTCAGCAGACCTTTTGAACAGAGACCTTTGGTGCAATTTATTGACAAGAACAAGTTGCGCAGAGTTTTGTTTTTTAATAGCTCGGCGCGATTGGCGGTGAGTTGCAATGTTAAATCAGGGAAATCTCCATCTGAAGCTTTTTGCTTCAAAAATGCGCCAAGATTTATTCGATCTCCGCGCCAAGAAATTTTGTGCGAATTGGTTTTTGCGTCGCTTAGATAAGTGACTAAATAATTATTTTTGTCGAAATTAGTATTTTTAAAATTTGCGGATTTGATTAGGAAAGGAAAGGTTTGAAAGGCGATGTCGCCGCTGAATTTTTCAATCTCACCGGTTTTTTCTTTTTTGCTCAAAGCGATATTTTTAATACGAATTTCTTGCGGGCTACGCACAGAAACTACCAAACTTAACTGCGATTCGACGCCAGATTCTTTGCTCAGATCGAATGGATTAGAAGAGAGTCCAGCAGCAGTAAGATCAATGTTAGTAACAAAATCTACGCTGCCGAAACCTTTTTTGCTGTTAATAATCGCCCCGCCTTGAAGGTAATCGTTTCTTAGTCCGGCAATGACTGAGTTAACCGCGATGTAGGAATTATTTAGAGTAATCTCTTTGCTGATTGGTAGGCGAATGTCGAAATCACTTTGCGCATCTCCATTTAAATATTTGGTAACTTCTTTCGTGAATTCTGGATTATTGTGAGCAAGTTGTAATCCGTTTGCGGCATTTCCCGCCGCCTTTCCAGAAATTCTTAGCATTACTGTTTTTGCGGCGAAATCGTCTATTTCTACCAAGCCTTCAGAAATTTTTGTTTGCAAAACCTCACCGCCAGCAATGACGATTCTCATGTTTTCGCGCGTGAAGTTGGCGGTCGCAGCAATATTTTTTATCTCAGGAAAATCCAGACTGTATTTTAGATTTATGCCGGAGAAAGCGGCTTCGGCACTGATTTTGTCGAGAAAAAATTCGTCCTTTATTTGCGTCAGAGTAAATTTTGCTGAGGCGGTTTTGATGATTCCGCCCGTAATGTTAGTTGTAACCCATTCACGAATTCCATTTTCTTGCAGAGTGATTGGCCAATATTTTTGTAGCTCGTCTCCTAAAATATTTTGTAACTGAATGTTAAAATCGAACTTGTTGCCAGGCGCGTTTTCTAATGTAGAAATTAGTAATGACATGCTGAGATGCGGCTTATTTGTTGGGTTTGCGGCATCTAAAAAGTCAGTTTCGATTTGTGACAAATCGAGGATTTTGGTTTTGTGATCATATCCGCCAGTGACAGAGAGATCTTTGAAATGCATTTTTTTTGCGAAAAAATCTTGGAATTCAAAATCGCCTTTTTCGGAGTAAATTTTGAACTTCAAATCACCGAACTCATAATTATTAAAAGCGAAAGAAATATTGGCGCTGAGAGCGGCATTTATTTTGCTTAATTCAGCTAGGCTTGGGTGAAGTTCGGAGATCGAATTTGGTGAGAGATTTTGCAGGGATAAATCGCAGATTGTATCTTCAGATATTTTGCAGTTAGAGCTTAGAGTCACATCACCTTCTTCGGCATCAAGGCTTAGATTATTTTGTGACAAAATTACTAAATTATTACCTTTGCTGATGACTTGAATTTGGGATTTTTTTAGCAAAATTTCGCGCTCAAAATTTTCGCCGCGAACGAGTAATTTTGCGTTTTCTATTTCAAGATTTTCGATCGGATTTTCACCTTTGCGAATTGAAGAAAGAAGCGTGGCGATTAAGGATAAATCACTTTGTTTTGTGGATGAATCTTTATTGCCACTGGTGAATTTTTGCCAATCTCCGAGAAAAATATTTGGGTTTGAGACCTTGATTTTGCTGGGCTGAAAGCGCAGTCGTAAAAAATTAAGCAAAGAAAATTCTGTTTCTAAGTCGGGAATAATGAATGATTTTTTGCCGGCGCCATATGAGTCAGGATAAAGAATTCGTAGGCCGGAAATGTTGATTTTTAATGTGCCATAATTTGTGAAGCTCAAAAAAGTTCTGTCGATGCTAACATTGTCGCGGCCGAATTTTTCTTGTAAGACTGACTCAATTTTTTGTGTTACTAGCAAGATCGATCTCGGCTTGGCAGATACCAAAACAGCAAAATAGAAAATAGCGATAAAGGCAATGATGGCAAGGGATGAGGCCGTGCCGTAGAATAAGCCAAGCTGCTTCTTTTTTGGTTTGGAATGGGTATTTTTGTGTTGGTGTTTGTGCATTTTTTGTGAAGAGGTGAAAATTCTCTAATCGCCATCCCCATAAAGGTGAGGATTAAGCAGTTAGCACTACTCTTAAAGCTCTGTCCTGTGCCCAGATTCATGGGGGATTAGCAACGAAAGATCGAAAGAAAATTAATTAATCCAACTCGTAAGTTTGTTGCCAATCTTCTTTGTCAGCGAAATTCGGCTGATCCTCTTTGTAAAGAATAAAATCTTCGATTACTAAAACATCCATTTCGGTGCGCATGAAGCATTTATAGGAATCTTGCGGATCATAGACAATTGGTTCTCCACGCACGTTGAACGAGGTATTAATCACAACTGCCGAGCCAGATTTTTCTGAGAATTTTTTGAGTAAATTGTGAAAGCGTGGATTGGTCTTTTGGTGAACTGTTTGAATTCGAGCTGAGTAATCAACGTGAGTAACCGCCGGAATAGTTGAGCGCGAAACATTCAATTTTTCGATGCCGAAAAGCTTTTCTTGCGCTGCATCCATTTTTTTTACCAAATCTTTTTTTATTGGTGCAACCATGAGCATGTAAGGTGAATCACAATTTATATCAAAATATTCAGAAGCTTTTTCGCTTAAAACCGCTGGAGCAAAAGGACGAAAACTTTCGCGATATTTAATTTTTAGATTCATTTTTGATTGCATCTTTTCGCTGCGCGCGTCTCCAAGAATACTTCTTGCGCCAAGAGAGCGTGGGCCAAATTCCATTCTACCTTGATGCCAGCCAATAACTTTTTCATTCTGCAAAGATTCGCAAGCTAAGTTTAAAAGTTGATCCTCATTTTCAGCGCGAATGTAAATGGCATCTACGGAATCAAGGTATTTACGCACTTCTTCATTGCTGAATTTTTTGCCTAAGTAGCTTCCTTTGATATTGTCTTCGCCAGTTTTGTAGCAGTTGCGAGGCTTGTCAAAATATTGGTAGTAGGCGGCTTGAGCTACGCCCATCGCACCTCCGGCATCTCCAGCGGCTGGCTGAATCCAAATATTTTCAAAGATTTTTTCTTGAAGAATTTTGCCGTTACCAACGCAGTTGAGAGCCACTCCGCCAGCCATTACTAAATTTTTGCTGCCGGTAATTTTTTGTGCCGTGCGCGCTAGTTTGATCATTATTTCTTCGGTCACTTCTTGTAGTGAGCGCGCTACGTCCATTTCGAACTGAGTTAAATCAGATTCAGATTTGCGTGCTTTGCGGCCAAAAACTGCAGCGAATTTTTCATTCGTCATTGTTAGTCCGACGGTGTAATTAAAGTACTCCATGTTGAGCTTGAAGGAGCCGTCTTCTTTGATATCGATGAAATGTTTTTTGATGAGATCAACGTAAATTGCCTCGCCGTAGGGCGCGAGACCCATCACCTTGTATTCACCAGAATTTACTTTGAAGCCTAGGTAGTAAGTGAATGCAGAATAAAACAAACCGAGAGAATGCGGAAAGTGCATCTCTTTCAAAAAAGTGATTTTATTATCAACGCCGTGAGCGATTGAAGTTGTGGCCCACTCTCCAACCCCGTCCATTGTTAGGATTGCTGCATCACGAAAAGGCGAAGGATAAAAACAGCTGGCGGCGTGTGATTGGTGGTGTTCAGAGAAAAGAAGTTTTGCTTCAACGGATTTTCCGAGCTCTTTGATGATTGTATCTTTCAAAAAAAGTTTGTGCTTCAGCCAGATTGGAATTGAAGTAACGAATGATCTAAAGCCTCTTGGAGCTTCGGCCAAATAGGTTTCAATCAAGCGTTCAAATTTCAAAAAAGGCTTCTCAAAGAAGGCGACATGATCGACTTGATCTAGCGTAATTCCCGCTTCAGAGAGAACATAAGCGATGGCGTTTCTAGGAAATGATTCGTCATGTTTTTTGCGCGTGAAGCGCTCTTCTTGAGCTGCAGCAATGATTTCTTCGTCTTTGATTAGACAGGCAGCAGAGTCGTGAAAGAAGGCGGAAATGCCAAGAATGTACATCTAAAATAATGTATAAATGAAGGGTGCCACCGCGGAGCCTTGTGCAACAACGATTAACAGGCCAAGCAGAAGCATGATTGTAATAATTGGTAAGAGCCAAAACTTTTTTCTAGTTTTTAGGAATGCCCAAAGTTCTTTAATGAGAGACATATTTTTTAGTAAGGTTTTGTAATTTTTCTGAAATGATTTTTGCGACAAGTTTTGAGCCTTCATTGGTCAGGTGAACTGTGTCGTAAAAGTAAGTCACTTCCATTGGAACTTCACGCTCTAAATCAATAAGTAAAATGTTATTCTCCTTGGCGACTTGGCGAGCGATGTTTTGAAAATCTACGTAAAGTTTGCGGTAAGTTGCATTAAATTCTGGGTCATTCTTCTTAATTTGTAATTCTAGATCGTAGATAAGTCTATTGGCCTGAGTCATCAGAACTGGCTTAGCTCCGATCGCTTTAGTAACCGCAACAAATATCGTTAAAATTTTTCGATATTCAGCCTTAATTATTTCTTGATGAGCGACGCTAGAAATTTGATCGCGGAAAGGTGATTCGGTCCATTCATTGTCAAAATTTCTGAGGTTGGAATTTTTTTTGCTAAAACATCCAAGATTTGATCTGCTGCGGTTTTTGTTCCAGTAAGTTGCTTCGTAGAGTAGGGTGGAGAGGTCGTTAATATTATCCATGCGCACAACAATATTTGGATTTAGAGGTGCGACTTTGTTGATTAAATTGTTGATCGAGTGAATCGAGTTATTGCCGCTTTTTCCACCATTGTAAGAGTTAATTTTTTTGCCGGTTTTTTCTTCGAGAATTCTTCCGACTAAATAAGGGAAGCGTGAATTCTCTTCAACCATCTCGCATTCAGTTGTAGAGCCACCGAGAAAAAAAATATTTAGATCAGAATTTTCGTGAATTTTGCTTGGCTCAACAAAGCCATTTTCGTCGGTTCTAAAAATATATTTTTTCGTTGGGTCGTAAGGAGGAGTATTAAACTTTGTTTGATTCGGCTTATTCTCGCGCATGACTATGTGGCGCTTGCCATTGCAGCGCAGATTATATTCTATTTTATCATAAAGAGTGTATTTTTCTGAGGTGGAAGTGTCCTGAAAAATATTGAGATTGAAGCACCAAACTAAAAATAGGGCGAAGATCAGATTAACTGTAATTAGTACTAGCTTAGAATTTTTTTCGAAGAAGCTTAGCGACATTATAGATGTTTTAGAACTGATTTTTCATATCGCCGGGCTGTGATGTGCGATCAATAAAATAGCTGGATGCTGTTGGGTTTAGTTTTTTATTGAGAAGATCTTTCTTAAGTAATTTTAAGATGAGGGCGGTAGGGGTAAAGATTCCATAAAATAAAACAAAGCTGATCAGAAATCCGTTAATTTTCCCAAGAATATTTCCAAACTTTACCCAATTTTGGTAAAGTTTGATCTGCCTGAATATCTGTGGTTGCAGGATTGAGACAGATAAAAATCCAAGGGACAATATTAAAAAAAATGTTGGAAACCAAATTTGTTTGTAAAACAAAAATACAAAAATTGCCGACCAAATTAGGCCAAAAATTTTCAGATCGCGTTGAGTAATTTTAGCTTGTTCCATCTTCGTTATTTTTAGAAAATTGAGCGATGAGATGGTATGGTGATGATCACGGCGTTTCCTTCTGAAATCTCAAAGCGACAGCTTTGTTGATCAAGAATTTTACTAACTTCTTGTTCATTAATAGCGCTACGCAGATCGGCATTTTTCTCAATGTTTTTTCCTTCGGGTTTGAGGTAAAAAATAATCAGCATTTGATCAAGATGATCGCGCATTAATCTCACATTTATTAAAGCTTCAGGATCGGCTTTAAACATGCCGGCAAAAATTTTGCGTAATGAATCAAGTAAGGTGAGGCGATCAATTTTGATTCGAGTTGATAAGTTTTCGTCGCCATCCTTTTCTAGATCGATGCGAGTTTTGAATTTGTTGCTCAAGCCAGAAATTAATTCCGATAAGAAGGTAAAAAGTGGAAGAATTTCTTCTTCTGCATTGAGTTTGTAATCAATTACTGATTCGTCTAAAGAGTTAGTAATCGAGGCGCGAAGTTTAAGAGCGTTGATGTGAATTTTGTCAAAATCTTCGAGATATTTGCGGTGTGGTAATGGCCCATGCGGCTCTCGTTTTAGTATCTCAGAAACTTGAGTGATGATATCAAGATAGGCAAAAACATTAGCAGGGAGGGTAACAGTAATTTGCTCTTTGATGTTTTTGATTGTGCGACCTTGCGACTCAGCAACGCGCGAAGCGTTAGAAGTTTTCTCTCTAATTTTAGCGATCATTAAATCGAAATCGACTGGCTTTACCAAGTAGTCATTGGCTGATAGTCCAACGCCTTTAATAACATTTTCTTTTTGTCCCAAGGCACTAAGAAAAATAAATGGCGCGTTGTTGTTACGAATATTTTTATTTTCACGAATTAGGTTAAGAAGGCCGTATCCATCTAGCTCTGGCATCATAATGTCAGAGACAACCACATCTGGTTTTTGCTGCAAAAAAATATCAAAACCTTGTTTACCATTTTCCGCTTCTACAACTTCAAATCCTTCATCGCGCAAAATTTCCACCATATTATCGCGAATATCTTTTTCATCCTCAACACAGAGAACTTTAATTTTTCTTTCTTCAGTCATCATTTTTGCTTAAATTAGTTTTGATCCTTCGAACGAGCGGAGGATGTCGTTTATGAGCTCATCGTTATTTTCATCGATTTTTTGATCAATATTTTTCTCCTGATTTTTCTTTTGGGGATTCTTGTCGCCGTCGACAATAAGTAAAACTTGTTTCAAATCTGGCAAGGCGGCGAGGTAACAAATTCGCATCATTAGCATTTCAAACATCATTTTCGGCGAGGAAGAAAAAGTGATTTCGGATGCGCCTTTCACCAACATTTGCCAAATTCTTGTCAATGAATTGAGAGAAATTTCTTTGGCGATTTCGTGGATTTTATCTTGTTGAAATTTTGAGCAATCATCAAGTTTATAATCTTTCAAAAGCTTGGCGGACGTGGTTTTGTGAGTGATTGCAAGTAAGTCCTGAAGAAGCTGTAAGACATCAGACGAGCGCGAATAAAACTCATTAAAAATTTGGCTGCTCTCTGAAAAATCACCACGCAGCAAAGCAGAAAAAAGTTCGAGGATTTTTGTTTTGTCGTTCAAGCCGAGCATTTTTTCGATCAAATCGGCAGATAAAAACTTTTGGTGATTATTATTGGCAAGAGCTTGATCAAGTAGAGAAAGTGAGTCGCGCACTGATCCTTCAGAAACTTTGGCGATTAGTGTTAATCCCAGTTCTTCAGCCTCAAAATTTTCTTGTGCTAAGATATTTTTTAGATGTGAGGCGATTTCTTTCTCATCAAGACGACGTAAATCAAAACGCTGACAGCGTGATAAAATCGTCACTGGAACTTTACGAATTTCTGTAGTCGCAAAAATAAATTTTACGTGAGCTGGTGGTTCTTCGAGAGTCTTCAAAAGTGCGTTAAAAGCGTTGTTGCTCAGCATATGCACTTCATCGATGATGTAGATTTTATGACGCGACGAAACTGGAGCGTAGGCGATCGAATCAATAATTTCGCGGATATCGTCGACACCAGTACGACTTGCTGCGTCGATTTCGATTACGTCTTGATGTTTTGACCCAGTAATTAATCGACAGTTTTCGCATTCGCCGCAAGCCTTGGCTGACTTAGCCGCATCAGCATTTTCGCAGTTCAGAGTTTTGGCGATTATTCGTGCTGTCGTAGTTTTTCCAACTCCACGAATTCCAGTGAGAATGTAAGCGTGATGCAGTCGATTATTTTTAATCGCGTTGCTCAAAGTGGTGACCAAAACCTCTTGGCCAATCAGTTCATCAAATTTTTGGGGACGGTATTTGCGGGCTAAAACTAAGTAAGACATCAGGCTAAAAATCAAAAATAGTGAGAGCGACCCGACCTAACAAACCCTGGGCTGCTTCCTTTCAGATCTGACCCGCTAAACAAGTAAATCGCCCGCTCTCACCGTGGAAAAATCTCGTTTAGTATTCTCGATTATTCAAGATGATTATGCCGATAATCAAGATCGTTACTGATAATTCGATTAACAAAAAATCTTCTGAAGGTTTTTATTTATAACATTTCCCCGATTTTTTTTGTTTTCAAAATTTCGCGCGCTTTGCTGTATTTATCGTCGTGCCAGAAAATCAAACAGCCGTTGCAGCCCTTGCCGCAGCAGCCTTCTTGGCCGATACGGGGGGTTCTTGGTGAGATCTGTCCAGGGGAATTTGGATCGGCAACTTCGAGTGCGGCGAAGTATTTTTTGCGTTTAGTCTCATATTTTTCTTCGCGTACTTCACCAGCCTCAAGCTGATGTGAGAGTTGACGTGATTCCACTTTCAACTTCTCTGATTCGATGTTCATTTTTTCTTTACGAATCAAGGAAAGCGGCGGGAGAAGTTGTTTTAATTTCTCTATTTTGAAGAGATGGAAGTCACTTGCTGGAATACGGAATAAAGGCTTCTGGCCAGCATGAAGTTTGTCAGAAATTTCGTGATCAAAATATTTTCCTTCGGGGGTCTGTTTGATTTTTTTGAACTCGTAAATTCTGAGTAAAATTGGTTCGCGTTGGTGGGGTGATAAAAATTCCAACACATCGCCGGCATCCAGGCGGTTCTTTCCTTCGATGATTAGGTCGTCGCCATCCCAGCCAATAACTCGCGCGGCATATTCATAAAAAGAAGTTGACCCTGTGCTTTCATAATCATGCGCGAGATCAGTCAGGCGGCCGTCGTGGAAGGCTAAAGTGTAACCGCGATTGGCGACGGAGTTAATCTCGTCCATGTAATCATTGGCATTCCAAGTTTCAGGATTTTCCATGTAATCATCAATCGCGGCGCGATAAACGCGGGCGACACTTCCGGCATAAAATTCAGTTTTGTTGCGGCCTTCAACTTTGAAGGAATCAAGTCCGAGCTTGATGTATTCGTCGAGTTTCGGCAGTAGGCAAAGATCTTTCGAATTCAAAATATAAGAGCCGTGAACATCTTCTTCGAAAGGCATTAAGGCGCCGGGGCGAATTTCTTCTTCGAGAAAAAAATCGAACATTTCTTTGTTAGTCTCGTTGATTTCGATTTCGTGTTCGGTGTTGTCTTTAAGTTTGATTTTGAGTTTGTAACCCCAGCGACATGAATGAGCGCAGCTGCCCTGATTGGCTCCGCGTTCAGCCATAAAATTTGAAAGCAAGCAGCGACCAGAATAAGTCATACACATCGAACCATGTACGAAAGTTTCGATTTTAATATTCGGACATTTTTCGCGAACTACTGCGAGCTCTTCAAAAGACACTTCGCGCGCCATCACAACTAAACTAGCACCCTGCTTTTCCCAGAAATCTACAGTGAGCCAAGAGCAAACATTAGCTTGTGTAGAGATATGAAGCTCTAAGTCTGGCGCATGCTCTTTAACAAACTGAAAAACGCCGGGATCAGAAATGATCAGCCCGTCAGGCTTTACTGCTTTAACGGTTTCGATGAATTGAGGTAGTTTCTCGATGTCTTTATTGTGAGAAAAAAGATTGAGAGTTAGGTAAACTTTTTTGCCGTGAGAGTGAGCGAATTTTATGCCCTCAACAACATCCTCTAAAGTGAAGCCAGACTTAACGCGAAGAGACATGTCTGGTGTGCCACAATAAACAGCATCGGCGCCGTAAAGAATTGCAGTTTTTAGGCGATCAAGAGTTCCAGCTGGTAAAAGCAATTCGGGTTTTTTCATCGAGTTAAATACTGGATTATTTTGTGTAAAAAAATAACTAAGTCGCGTTCACAAAGCGCACACTTAATTTGGCCGAAACTGACAAAATAGGTCAGTAGTTTTTATCAAATTATTTAGTTTATCTATTACGAATAAATTTTTTGATGAAATTAGAAAATCTTAATGTTTTCAATTACCAAAGGTAACTTACTGCGATAATGAAAAAAAACTCTGCCTTCTCCTTGATTGAGATTTCAATCGTAATTCTAGTAATCGGGATTTTGATTGCTGGAATCACTCAATCCACAAGGTTAGTTAAAGAGTCGGGATTAATGTCGGCAAGATCTCTCACCCAATCTTCACCAGTTGCTGGAATTAAAGATCTAATGTCGTGGCATGAAACTTCTCTTAAAACTAGTTTTGATAGTGATGCGCAAATAGATGGTTCAACAATTGCAACTTGGTATGACAATGGCAAGCAATCCACAACTCAGAACAGCGCAATTCAAGGAACAATAAGTCTTAGGCCACTTTTTAAAGAATATATTTTTGATGTTGCGATTCCGGCAGTAAGGTTTGATGGCCTTGACGATTATTTATACATCTCAAGAGAGATAAGTGAAGATTTTACAATAATAGCCGTTTTTAAAACGACTGGTGGCTCCACATTTACCGGTACTAATTGGTTTGGTGGCACTGGAATAGTTGATGCTGAAGTTGGCGGAGTGGATAATGATTTTGGTCTTACTATCCAGAAAAGTGGAAGAATTCTTGCTGGAACCGGAAACCCAGATACGACAATTTATCATGATGGAAAATATAACGATGGAAGAGCGCATATGGTTTTTTTTACAAGAACTAAATCTAGTGGAACTATAAAATTATACGCAGATGGAGGAAAAACTGCCTTAGCCTCATCCTCATCAGCCACAACTTCAGCGCTCACAGCTCCAACCAGAATTACCATTGGATCTCTTCAAACCCTAGGTGCCGGACGTTATTTAGATGGAGATGTTGCAGAGATTATAATTTATAGTCGCGCCCTCACCACTGAAGAAAGAGAATCGATCGCAACCTACTTAAGCAAAAAATACAAAATAAAAATAACCTAGGGAGAAATAACCCAAGGCAAACTAGCTTAGTGCCTAGATAAGCTTGGTATAGTTTTTAGCCAATTATTTTGCCTTTGTTTAAAGTTAAAGTCTGATCGGCAATTTGTGCCACGATATCGAGGTCGTGCGAAATCAGAATGTAAGAAATTTTGTGAGTTTGTTGGATTTCTAAGAGAAGATTGATGATCTCATTTTGAGTAGATGTGTCAAGGGCGGAAGTTGGTTCGTCGAGAATCAAAATTTTGGGATTTAAAATCAAAGCGCGGGCGATGGCAACGCGTTGACGTTGTCCGCCGGATAGTTCGTGAGGGTAGCGAGTTTGGAGATCAAGAGGAAGACGAATTTGTTTGAAAATAGTGGTGATTTGCGAGTGATTGGCAAGTTTATGAATCACCAAACCTTCTTCGATAATATCCTTCACAATCATGCGGGGATTAAGGCTTCCGAAGGGATCTTGAAAAACGATTTGTACTTCGCGGCGCAATTCAAAATTATTTTTTGCCCAAGTTTTTTCGCCGAAGAATTTTATCTCGCCTTGGGTTAAAGTATCTGACGAAATCAGGTCGGATAAGGCGAGAGCCAATGTTGATTTTCCTGATCCGCTTTCGCCGATAATGCCGAGATTTTGTCCGGCACTGATGGAGAAGTTTATGTTAGAAAGTAGCTGAGATTTTTTTACGGCGACCGAAAGATTTTTTACCTCAAGCACACAGCTCACCGTTTCTGACATGCAGACCGCCGGTTGAGCGGAATCGAAACCAAGGTCAGCGGCAGAAACCCTCCCTTGGTTTCGACTTCGCTCAACCAGCGGGTTTTTGATCAATTTTCCATTTTTTATTTCAACCACCTCGTCGGCGATTCTTGCTATCGCGCGCAGATTGTGAGTGATGAATAAAACGCAAAGTCCGAGCTCATTTTTCAGACATAAAATCAAATCCAAAATTTCGTTTTGAATCTTTACATCGAGCGCCGTTGTTGGCTCATCGGCGATTAAGATTTTTGGATTATTAGCGAGGGCGATTGCCAGCATTATTCGCTGTTTTTGTCCGCCAGAAAATTGGTGAGGATAGTTGTCGAGCCTTGTTTTGAGAGATTCTAACTCAACCATCTTCAACAACTCAGCGATACGATTTTGTAAATCTTTTTTTGAAATTTTTGGCTGATGAATCGTGATCGCCTCGGCGATTTGTTTACCGATTTTGTGCAGAGGATTAAGTGAGCTACTTGGATCTTGGAAAACCATTCCGATTTCTTTGCCGCGTATTTTGCAAAATTCTTTTTCGCTTAATGTGAGCAGATTTTTTCCTGCAAAAATTATTTCGCCGGAGATTTTTGCCTTGCGTAACAAGCCAAGAATGGCGAGGGCAGTGAGTGATTTTCCTGAGCCGCTTTGCCCAACTAATGCGGTAATTTTTTGCGCAGAAAGATCGAAGGAAAAAGCCTTAACAACTTGCTGATTGGCAAAAGATATGGAGAGATTCTTGAGGGAGAGGAGAGACATAAGGTGTAAGGGGCGATTAAACCCCTTATCCCTAAAGTTAGAATTTTCCTAAGTAGATCTTGATGATATTTTCTAGCATCTTCAAAGCTTCTTCTCTTGGACGTTGGAAGGTGTTGCGGCCAATGATTGAGCCGTTCGCGCCACCTTTGTAGATTTGACGAATTTCGTTGTAGATTTCATCTTCGCCTTTGGCATTGCCACCAGAAAAGACAACAATACGACGGCCATCGAAAGCAGATTTGATGATGTGCTTGATGCGTTCTTCAAGAGTTGCGACCGGGATTTTAATTTTTTCGTAAACTTTAATTGCCTCAAGATTTTCTAGGGCTTGGGTTGGTGGCTTAACTTTGATAATGTGAGCACCAAGTAAGGCTGCGATGTGAGTTGCATAAGCACAAATATCCATTGCGGTTTCGCCGATTTTTGAAAGATCGCCGCCGCGTGGGTAAGACCAGATTACTGTTGCAATCCCGTAAGATTTCGCTTCTTCAGACATTTCACGAATTTCTTCGAACATGTCAAAAGCTGCGTCAGAAGATGGGTAAATTGTGAAGCCGATTGCTGAACAACCAAGACGCAAAGCATCTTTTACTGAAGCTGTTGTTGCTTGATGTGGTGCCGTTCCGCCGTTGTGAAGTGAGTTGGAAGAATTCACCTTTAAGATTGTTGGGATCGCTCCAGCAAATGTATCAGCGCCAGCTTCGATCATGCCAAGAGGCGCGGCGTAAGCGTTTAAACCAGCATCGATTGCAAGTTGAAAGTGGTAGTGAGGATTGTAGGCAGCAGGATTGACCGCAAAACTTCTGTCTGGGCCGTGCTCAAAACCTTGATCAACCGGTAGGATTAATACCTTGCCAGTGCCACCAAGTTTACCATGCATCAAGATGCGTGCCAAATTTGCTTTGGTGCCAGGATTGTCTGACTCGTAGTGCGACAAAATCTTTTTAACTTTTGGAGAAATTTTCATAAAATTGATGGGAGTTTGATTAAGAAAAACGGATATCATGCTTCGACAAACTTAAGCATGACTTGTCGCCCTGAGCTTGTCGAAAAGCGACACAAATAAGGGGCGCGTCTGGATAGAAATCGAAGTTTTAATTGCAAGTTTAAGAGCCTTTCCTACAAGGCCGCGCCTTCATTTTTCCCGGTTTTTCCTTGGGCTGGGCTCTAAGTTTTTTTATAATGCAGATCGAACTGAAAAAAAATTCCGCCTTCAACGAAATCAAAAAGTTTTGCGAGCTCAAACCAGCTCAGGAGAAGAATCTTGAAGATTACGTTTCGGCCATTTTGCAAGAAAATCATAATTTCAATTTCATCGGCAAATCGACGATCTTAGATATTTGGGAACGTCACATTTTAGATTCAGCACAGTTGATGCGCTTCATGCCAAGTAAGAATGTTAAATTTGCTGACCTTGGTTCTGGTGCCGGATTTCCAGGAATGGTTTTGTCGATTTTAGGTCTGCACGAAATTCACTTAATCGAAAAATCTTTTCGCAAAGCCGATTTTTTGCGTAAGGCAAAATTATTTTCTCCGAATCGTGTTTTCGTTCAGCAAGCCAAACTTGAAGAAATGGAAGTGGTTGAGTTTGATTGCATAGTTTCGCGTGCGCTTGCTCCACTAACTGGATTGCTCGAATATTCAAAAAAATTTCTTAAAAAAGATGGATATTGTTTGTTTTTAAAAGGAAAAAATCTGCCGCAAGAAATCATTGATGCACAAAAGAATTTTCAGTTTGAGTTTGAGCTGCATGCCAGCCTGACCTCAAGTGAGAGTAACATAATCAAAGTTTTTAATATCAACAAATCAAAGGAGTAACAATGTTAATCGGAATCCCTAAAGAAATTAAAGATCACGAATATCGCGTTGGTGCGACACCGTCTGGTGTGCATGAATTAGTTCTCGCTGGCCATCAAGTTTTGGTACAAAAAGGCGCGGGTGCTTCAATCGATTTTACTGACGAGCAATATGTTGCTGCCGGTGCAAAAATCGTGGCGACTGCAAAAGATGTTTACGGCAAAGCCGAAATGATTTTGAAAGTAAAAGAGCCGCAAAAAGTTGAGTGTGACATGATCCGTAAAGGTCAAATCATCTTCTCTTATTTGCATTTAGCTGCCGAGCCTCATCTAACCAAGATGTTAATAAAATCAGGCTGCGTGGCGATTGCATTTGAAACTGTAACTGCTGCCGATCGCTCACTTCCTCTTCTTGCTCCAATGTCTGAAGTTGCCGGAAAACTTTCGATTCAAGCTGGTGCAACGGCTTTGCAAAAAGCTAATGGCGGACGCGGCGTATTACTTGGCGGTGTGCCAGGAGTCGCTCGTGGTAAAGTTACGATTCTTGGCGGTGGCGTTTCTGGAGCTAATGCAGCAAAGGTTGCAATCGGAATGGGCGCTGAAGTTGTGATTTTAGATAAATCACTTCCACGTATCCGTTACCTCTGCGATATCTTCGGAAATTCTGCACAAGTTCTTTACGCTTCGACTGCAAATATCGAAAAGAATGCGATTGATTCTGACGTTGTAGTTGGCGCGGTTCTAGTTCCTGGCGCTGCTGCTCCAAAATTAATCACCGCAAAAATGGTGAAGAAAATGAAGAAGGGTTCTGTGATGGTTGATATTTCAATCGATCAAGGTGGCTGCTTCGAAACTTCTAAACCAACTTCTCATTCTAGCCCAACTTACATAGTTGACGGAATTGTGCATTATTGCGTTACCAACATGCCTGGCGCAGTTGCAAGAACTTCTACCCAAGCTCTTGAGAATTCTACGCTTCCATTCTCTTTAGCGATCGCTTCTAAAGGTTATGAAAAAGCTCTGCGTGAAGATAAACACTTGCTTGCTGGTCTTAACGTGATCGATGGAAAAGTAACTTATAAAGCAGTCGCTGAGGCTCTCGGACTTAAGTTCGTTGAAGCTGAAAAATTGATCTAATTAATAATCGTAACCACCTTCGAATTACGGATTTTTATTGTCTCTGGCTTTGCTTTTATTTTCAGGCCAGAGACATCTAGGTGTTTAGCCCCTTAAATAATGGAGTAGGTTTAAATATCCGAAATCTAATCCATTTAAGGGTCTAAACAACTGTGTTAGATACTTACTTAAAAGCTCTGCAGACGAGGATTTCAGGAAATTTATATTTTTTTTACCAATCTACAAAACTCTTCGATCGTCAACTCTTCTGGACGTAAATCTGGCCTGATTCCGACTTCATTTAGAACTTCTTCTGGATTCTGAAAAATCGCTTTCAAACTCGATTTTAGCATTTTTCTGCGCTGATTAAAAGCAGCAGCAACAACCTTCTCAAGCTTAGAAAAATCAACATCTTCAAGCGGTTTTTCACGCGGAATAATTTCGACAATCGCCGAAGTAACTTTTGGCGGCGGAGTAAAAACTTTCGAACCGACTTCAAAAACCATTCGCGTTTTGCACAAAAAATTCACCATTACCGAAAGTCGGCCATAATGATTCTCGCCTGGCTTGGCGACGATTCGCTGCACTACTTCTTTTTGCAGCATTAAATGTAGCGACTCAATTTGTGAGGTATTTTTCAACCACTTAAAAAGCAAAGTTGTGCCAATATTGTAGGGAAGATTAGCGATTATTTTTGATGGGTGATTGGGTAATTCAAAAGTCAGCGCATCGCCATTAACGATCTCGATTCGATCGCCGTAAAATTCTTGAAATTCTTTTAGTAGCTCGAGACATCTCTCATCTTTTTCAACTACGATTAGTTTTTTTACGCCGGCATCCAGAATAGAGCGCGTGAGACTTCCCGGCCCGGGGCCAATTTCAATCACCGTTGAATCGAGCAAGTCGCCCGCAGATCGAGCGATTTTGTCGGTAAAATTTTTATCGAGAATAAAATTCTGTCCCAGAGATTTTTTGGCGTTTAAGCCATATTTTTTTATCAGTTCAGATGTTGACGGTAAGGAATAATTCATGATTAAAATGCCAGCTATTGATGAGATACGAAAGATCGATAATTTAACCGATGGGCGCCCGCGCCAGGTGATGCGTGTTAATATTAACGGGCAAATCAAAGACGACAGAAGAAATCCCAAAAGGAATTCCAGAAGAAATATCGGAATAACTTAAAATCTGGCAGGAATATAAAATTCACAATCTTTCATCCTTGTTCATGGGGGATCTTGTCGAAGATAGTATTGCTTGCCAACTCAAAGAAAAATCGAATGTCATAATCTTGTCAGTCGCCCAGAATCATGCTTTAATTTCGAGTTTTCTTCTGCTCTTTCGTGGTGATTTTTTTGTTTTTTTAGATATCTCAAGACAGCTTACGCTTCCTGTTTTTGCTAGGTTTGGTCGTTAATATTTTCTGCTCATTGCAAATTAACGATCTCCGCTGCCGCCTTTTTTAAGATTAGACGAGATGTTAGATTTTCTAACCCCAACAACATTCGTAGTAGCAACAACCTTCTTACCGCCACTTCTTCCGCCCCTAGTATTATGAGGATCTGCAACAAATGGAGAAAGTTTTTTTACCGGCTTGAATTCTGGAATCACTTTTTTTGTTTCGTTCGTAGTCATGTTTTTAGTTTTTAGGTTGTTTACTTTTTGAGCGCTGGATCAGATTTCAATCGAGGCAAAATTTTTAGAGTATTTATTTTTAGTTTGTCACCCCGCACTTCCACCCGTCATCCCCGCGAAGGCGGGGATCCAGAAACGGCCAGATTTGAGTAAGCTACTAAATCCTCCTGGATCCCCGCCTTCGCGGGGATGACGGGTGGAAAATCGGAGATTAATTTATCGGAATCAAACTAGCGCATTAGTTTATTTTATTCCCAAACCCGCTCGGTTTTGTCGAACTAGTTTGTGATGCGATCAATTTTCTCATTTTTTATGAACTCTCTCTTATCAGCATTTTTTCTGAGTGTTCTCTTGTCAGCCTCAAAAGATTCTCTCCAACCTTTTCTAATCTGAGATTTTTATGGATTTGCTTTCGAAGGTTTTTTCTCGGTATTCATGCTTATGAATGGTTTTGTGAGTCATGCTGAGCTTGTCGAAGTGCAGTCTTCATAAAATTATTATACCGACTCCCACCCGTCATCCCCGCGAAGGCGGGGATCCAGAAACAGCGGGCTTTGAGTAAGTTAGTAGATCTTCCTGGCTATTTCGTTGCAGTCCTACTTAGGAAGCTAAAAATTATTTATTTAAAATTTCGATGTCGAACGTGGTCTCGGAAAGCTTCCACACAATCTTTTTTTCTGTTGAAATTCTGAACTAAACGTTGGAACTGAGTCAGATAAACACCCCCGCGGAGGATGATTAATTTTGATTTAGTTTTTTTAACAAAAATTCCACCTCAATCACTGCTTTTAAACTATTTAAAAAATCTATGTTATCTCCTAAGTCTATCCAGGGATGGATGTTGTAATGATTGACATCAAAATGGATTTTTTTCTCTGAAATCTCATTTTGACGGCAAATATAAATTACTTTTTTCCCTATTCCGTGAGCGAAACCAGATTCCCAATAAGCCCCTGGATTGTCGTGCGTTAAATCGACAATGACGAATGCAGATCTTCTGATTTCAATCTCTATTTGTTTTGTGATTTCTCCGCAGTGAGCAACGTCATCAATTTTGATTAGTTTGTAGCCAATCTTTTGAACGGCATCACAAATTTTTGGATAAAGTTGATAGAGAAAATTTTTATCTGATTCACTTTCGCGATCTTTTTTAAATTGCATCGCCATGAAGATTTGTTTGCTTTCAGAAGTGCAAATTTTTTCGTACAAATTCCAGCCTTTCATGGTCAGCTTGATACCGCCAGCATCAGTTAGGCCAGAGACATCCGTAACAACTCTTTCAGCTATTTTTTGCTCGCGCATCTCAGATAATACCGCGTAATAATTGGCTTTGTTTGCAGACCCCATGATGCCGGATAAGCTTCGGACATTAGCTGATTCGGTATAATAATTGCCAAAATATTTTGTTTCTTTTGCTAGGAATTTAATCGTGTTGTTTATTTGTTCGTTTGAATTCGGTAGTTGGTAATTTATTAAAATTTTCTCTAATTCATCTGTGGTTAGCAAAGTTAGCTTCTTGTCTCTGATTATATGACTTACCAAAGATCTTTTTTCCTCAGAGAATGATGTTTTATCCAGTATCAATCTAGCTTCGTACGTAATTTTAAAGTCACCGCCACATCTCGGGCAATTATGATTTGTGTCGCCTCCAGTTATGTTTGCGATCTTGTTGCAAACAGGTCAATTGTTAAAGCTAGTTAGCTGCTCATGGTAAGTTGGCATATTCTATATTTTTTAGTTCTTTTGATAGAAATCGCCGGTCACGCTCTTTTTCAAAGAGTGTTTTGGACTGAGAGCCTACTTTGAAAAAGAAAGTGAGGCCAAGCAAGGAGCGCCAGAGAAACTTGTTAAGCCTTCTTGGTTTTTACGTAAACTTCCGATCCGAGTTCTTTAAATTTCTCACTCATTTCTTCCATCCCTTTCTTCGCTTCCTCAGCTTTTGCGTAGTCGCGAACATCCTGGGTAATTTTCATTGAACAGAATTTCGGGCCGCACATTGAACAAAAGTGGGCAACCTTTGCGCCATCTGCTGGTAAGGTTTCATCGTGGAATGATTTTGCTCTTTCTGGATCGAGTGAAAGGTTGAATTGATCTTCCCAACGGAAGTCGAAACGAGCTTTTGAAAGTTCGTCATCATGAGCTCTAGCTGCGATATTTCCTTTGGCTAAATCGGCGGCGTGAGCGGCGATTTTGTAGGTGATTACACCGACTCTTACGTCTTCTTTATTTGGTAAACCTAAATGCTCTTTTGGAGTTACGTAGCAAAGCATCGCGGTTCCAAACCAGCCAATCATTGCGGCGCCAATCGCACTTGTAATGTGATCATAGCCAGGTGCGATATCTGTAGTTAGGGGCCCTAGCGTATAGAAAGGAGCTTCGTGACACCACTCCAACTGGTTCTCCATATTTTCTTTGATGAGGTGCATCGGCACGTGTCCTGGGCCTTCAATCATCACCTGGCAATCATGTTTCCAGGCGATTTGGGTAAGTTCGCCTAAGGTTTTTAATTCGCCGAATTGCGCCTCGTCATTCGCATCGGCGATACATCCAGGGCGCAAGCCGTCACCGAGTGAAAAGGCCACGTCATATTTATTCATGATGTGACAAATTTCTTCAAAATGCGTGTAGAGGAAATTTTCTTTGTGATGCGATAAGCACCATTTTGCCATGATTGAACCACCACGCGAAACAATGCCAGTCACGCGATTGGCGGTGAGCGGAACATATTGCAAACGAACTCCGGCGTGAATGGTAAAATAATCTACACCTTGCTCAGCTTGTTCGATCAAAGTGTCGCGGTAAATTTCCCAAGTTAAATCTTCGGCAATCCCACCAACCTTTTCTAAAGCTTGATAGATTGGAACCGTGCCAACTGGCACTGGGCAGTTACGGATGATCCATTCGCGAATGTTGTGAATGTTGCGACCGGTTGAAAGATCCATCAAATTATCTGCGCCGAAACGAGTGGCCCAAATCATTTTTTCAACTTCATCTTCAACGCCAGAAAAGATCGCGGAATTTCCGATATTAGCATTAATCTTAACCAAAAAATTCCGACCAATAATCATCGGTTCAGATTCGGGGTGATTAATATTATTTGGAATGATCGCGCGGCCCGAAGCAATTTCATCACGAACAAATTCTGCGGTGATTAATTTCGGAATTTTTGCTCCGAAAGTTTCGCCAGAGATTTTTGCTGTTGCAGCGACAATTTTTTCACGATTCATATTTTCACGAATCGCAATATATTCCATTTCTTTGGTAACAATGCCAGCGCGGGCATAAGCGAGTTGAGTAACTTTTTTTCCGGCCTTGGCGCGGAGTGGTTTGAACTCAGATAAATCAAATTCTGGTGCAGATGGTTTTGCTCCTGGCGCAGTCACACCATTATCTTCCGGCTTTACGATTCGACCTTGATATTCTTCAACATCACCACGCTCTTTGATCCATTGCTGGCGCAGTTTTGGCAGGCCTTTATTCAAATCGATTTTATCAAAAAAATTCTGATCAGAATAAACTCCGGATGGATCGTAAACCGTGAATGTAGTATCATTCGTTAAAGCAATTTCGCGCATCGCGACTTTCACATCAGAAAATTTTTCGCTCTGAACGTAGATTTTTTTAGAAGCCGGAAGAGGGCCTAAGGTGATTTTGTTGGTAAGTTTTTTGCTAATCATTATTTTTTAAACATTTGAAGCATGCGCCAAGTCACAAGGAAGCCGCCGAAAATATTGATCGAGGCGATGATGATGGCAAGGAAACTGACGATGGCGATAAGATCAAAACTTTTTGCTGAACCAAGCGCGATGATTGCACCCACGATGATAATTCCTGAGATCGCGTTGGTTACGGCCATTAGAGGCGTGTGCAATGCTGGGGTTACTCTCCAGACTACGAAATAACCAACGAAGCAAGCCAAAACAAAAACCGTTAAACCAAAAATAAACGGACTAATCCCGCCAGCATTAGCTGCGTTATAACTCATTTCGACAACTTTATTAATGAGCAAATCAGAGTTTTTGGTAATCTCCTCTGATAATTTGATGATTTCTTGAAAGTCACTCATGTTGGGGAAAATTTTTATTTTATTAAAAGCTTTAGGATGATCGACGCTACATATTTCTGAATTCTCAAGTCAATTATAAACTAATTGACTTGCCACAAGGCTCTTCTTAAAAATTGAACTCCCTCGAAATGCTGGGGCGTAGCCAAGCGGTAAGGCAGCGGTTTTTGATACCGCCATCGTAGGTTCGAATCCTGCCGCCCCAACCAAAAATCTCTAACTAAGTTAATCATTTATTCTGAATTTTCTGCGCTTCGTTGCGCGAAAATCCAAAATAGCTGAGGCGGCTTAGCTAGATTTTTCGTGCCACACACACAAACCCAAATCGCCACTCACCATGGTTGCCAAGATAAAAACTTTCTCCTTTTTGGGAGTTGAGGTCGCTCCCGTTGACGTCCAAGTAAAAATCTCTCCCGGTGCGCCGAGCTTTACGATCGTTGGTTTGCCCGACAAAGCTGTCGGCGAATCGAAAGAGCGTGTTCGCGCTGCCATCTCTTCTACTGGGCTTTCATGGCCTTACAAAAAAATTACCGTTAATCTCGCACCGGCTGATTTGCAGAAGGAGGGAAGTCATTTTGATCTCGCGATTGCACTTGGAATAATGTTGGAAATTGGCGTGTTATTGCCGGAATCAATCGAGAATTTTTTTGTTTTAGGTGAGCTTTCGCTCGATGGTTCTATCGCTTCTGTTGGCGGAATAATTTCGGCAGCGATTGGAGCGAATCAATTTAACTGCGGAATAATTTGTCCGCAGAAAAATGGACGCGAGGCTTCTTGGGCCGGAGATTTAGAGATTATTGCTGCTCCCGATATTTTAACTTTGATAAATCATCTTAAAGGTGAGCAAGTTTTAGCACGACCAGAGACAGCAAAAATTTTTACAGAAAAAAATTATCCAGATTTGTTTGATGTTAAGGGTCAAGAAATAGCCAAACGCGCACTCGAAATTGCTGCGGTGGGTGGTCATAATTTATTAATGGTTGGACCTCCAGGAACTGGCAAATCAATGCTTGCTTCTCGCATGCCAGGAATTTTACCGCCGTGTGATTTGGAAGAAATTCTTGAGATCAACATGATTGCGAGTGTCAGCGGAAAATTGCTCGACGGTAAATTAATTACCGCGCGACCTTATCGCGAAGTTCATCATTCTTGTTCAATGCCAGCAATGGTTGGCGGTGGTGCTAAAGCAAAGCCAGGAGAGGTTTCGCTTGCACATCGTGGAGTTTTATTTTTGGACGAGTTGGCAGAATTTCCGCGTCAAGTTTTAGACTCACTGCGTCAATCACTCGAGACCGGAAATGTAAGCATTTCACGCGTTAATTCACACATAACTTACCCAGCAAATTTTCAATTAATCGCGGCGATGAATCCTTGTCGTTGCGGCTTCCTTGGCGATGCCGCGCGCGAATGTAAAAAAGCGCCGATTTGCGGAGAGGATTACAAAAATAAAATTTCTGGCCCGTTTCTAGATCGCATCGACATCATCATAAATGTTGGCGCGGTAGATATTTTTTCTCAGAAAAAATTACAAAATGGCGAAAGGTCTGAAGTGGTTAAAGCAAGAGTAATAAAGGCGCGCGAGATTCAGAAAAAAAGACAGAAGCAACAAACCAACTCAGAAATTGACGGAGAAATTCTAGAAAAGTTCTGCGCTCTTAATGAAGAAGGGCAAAAAATTCTCCAAAATTTTGTGCAAAAATCTCACAGCTCAATGCGCGGAATCACCAGAATTCTGCGTGTTGCGCGCTCAATTGCAGATTTAGAAGATGTAGAATTAATCAACTCACATCATTTACTGGAAGCGATTTCTTATCGTCGAAAAATTTAATTTATCAGGCTTATCGAGCCAGGTAACAAAAGAAGCTGCATTGATTAATGCTGCGAACATTTTGATATAAAACGTCTGCGTTGAAGAAAGGCATTGTGGCAGTAGTCTAGGTGTTTAGGTTTTTGACCAATGGGCTTAGAAGCAAGCTAGTCGGGCCCAAATAAGTTCCAATTTTCAAAAATGAATAACGGCGTAATCGCTTCTGATCCAAAAAATTCTTGCTGGGTTTTTGCTTCGGCTGGTTCGGGCAAAACAAAAATTCTTGTTGATCGCGTTGTGCGTTTGTTGCTGGCGGATGTTTCTCCGAATAAAATTTTCTGTCTGACTTTTACCAAAGCTGCGGCGGCAGAAATGCAAGAGCGCATTAATTCTCGTCTCGCCGAGCTAGTATTGGTAAGCGACGAAGAGCTCCAAAAAAAACTACAAGAATTGAGCGGAAAATTTCCAAGCGCGGATCTGCTGAAAAAGGCACGCACACTTTTTGTCAAAATTCTTGACGATGAGGCGCGGGTTAAGGTGCAAACAATTCACGCTTTTTGCCAAACTTTGATTAAGATTTTCCCTTTCGAATCGCAGGTAAAACCGAGTTTTGAAATTCTCGAAGATTCACGAGAAAAATTACTGATGCAGCAAGCGCAAAAAGAAGTTTTGCGAAATGCGCTGGAAGATGAAGCGCTGCGAAATTTAGTCGTCAGAATTAATGCCAATCTTCATGATGAAAGCCTCTCCGATCTTCTTTCGGGACTGTTAGATAAAAAAGAGAAATTAGATTTTGAAGTCACAGAAATTTATGAAAAACTTTCTCTCTCGCCGCAAGATAATGAGCAGGAAATTTTTCAGAAATTTTTACAAAAATTAAATCACGCAGAAAATTTACAACTGGCTCTAGACCTTGAAAATAGTAAGCTTGCGACTAATCAAGAAATCGCAAATAAAATTAGAATTTTCTGCAACGAGCCAAAGTTAGAAAATTTTTCCACTTACCAATCAGCATTTTTTACTGATAAAAACGAGCCAAGAAAAATTCGCGGCAAAACCGCAGAAAGCCTGATGGATATAGCGCTAAAGCAATGCGACTTAATCTCGCAATTTAGTGATAAAATAAATTCTCTGAACCTGGCAAATGACACCGCACTACTTCTTGAATTTACGAATTACGTTCTTGCCAGTTACGCAAAATTAAAACAGCAGCGCGCCCTTCTCGATTATAATGATCTCATTATCGAGACCAACAGACTATTGGCTAATCCAGATTTCTCTGACTGGGTAAAAATGAAAATGGATGGCAGCTTTGACCACATTCTAATCGATGAATCGCAGGATACTAATCGCCAGCAATGGTCGATTATTAAGGCTTTGTGCGAAGATTTTTTTTCTGGGCTTAGCCTTTCAAATCAGCAGAGAAGTATTTTTATTGTTGGTGATGAGAAGCAGTCGATCTTTTCCTTTCAAGGTGCTGAGCCTGATATTAGCAGTGAAATTTTTTCTTATTTTAAAAATAAATTCGGCGATCAATTCAAAAAAATTGAGCTGCATCATTCGTTTCGTTCGCGCGCGGAAATTCTTGCGGCGGTGGATAAAGTTTTTTTAGATCCAGAAAGAAAAGCGGCGATTAGCAAGGCGAGTGAATTTAGCGGACATCTTGTAACCCGCGAAGGTAAAGGCTTGGTAGAGATTTGGCCAAAAGCTAAGAAAGAAATAGAAAAACAAGAAACTAGTTACGAGTGGCAAATTAATTACCAAAAAACCGAGAATAGTGAGCAGGAAATTTTGGCGGAAATTATCTCTAAAAAAATCACGATTTGGGCGCAAGAGAGGCAAGTGAATTACGGCGACGTCATGATTTTGCTGCGTACTCGTACCAACGGTTTTTTTGATGAATTGGTAAAAAGTTTTCATCGTCACCAAATTCCTTTTACCAGTATTTCGCGCGTAAGATTTAGTAAAAGTTTATTGATCCAAGATCTGCTTGCAGCTGCTAGATTCGTGCTTTTACCGCAGGATGATTTAAATCTTGCCTGTCTGCTTAAATCGCCAATTTTTGATTTTAGCGAAGATGAAGTGCTAAAAATTTGTCTGAAGAAAAATGCGGATGAGACTACGATTTACAAGGCCTTGATCGGCTCAACAACTCGTGAAAAACTCGAGGAATTAATTGCGAAGTCGCAGCAAGTAAATTGTTTCGAATTTTTTTATTTTATTTTGTACGAGCAAAATCAGCGGCAAAATTTTCTTTCTTATTTTGGTCACGAGAGCTTGGAAATGCTCGATAAATTTATTATTTCGGTTTCTAATTTCTGTCAAAATTCTTCACCAAATTTACAAAAGTTTTTGGAATTTGTTGAAGAGGTTGATCCAGAAATTTCTCTTTCTGCGGTGGAAACTAATCGAGTTAGAATAAGTACAATTCACGGCGCGAAAGGTTTGCAAGCCAAGATTGTTGTGCTTCCAGATTGCTCTTACGATTTAAGAAGATCGCCAAGTGCAAAAGAAAAAATCCTTTGGATTGATGGATTGCCGATTTGGTGCGCAAAAAAATCTTACGAAAATAAATTAATTAGAGCTCATCGCGAGGTGCGTTTAAAAGAAATTGCGGAAGAAAGTTTGCGCTTGCTTTACGTAGGAATGACGCGCGCTGAAGATGAGTTGTACATTTCTGGATTCGGTAATTCGACTGATCCCGATTCTTGGTACGAAATTTTATCTACACTCATTTTGCCCAAAGAAACCAATCTCTAAAACTTCATTGCGAGCTCTAGCAAAGCGCTTCAAAAATGGATTGCTGGGCTTGCTTTGCTTTTTGCAATTACAAATTTTAACGCCTCAAAATAAAAATTTATGACAAAAAAAGTTAAAGTAGCGATTTTGATCTCGGGTCGTGGAAGCAACATGAAAGCACTTGTAAAGGCTTGTGAGGATGTAGAGTTTCCAGCGGAAATAGTTTTGGTTCTGTCGAATAAAATAGATGCGGCGGGCTTAGAATTTGCGCGCGAGAAAAAAATTCCAACCGCAGTAATCAATCACAAAAATTTTTCTACGCGTGAAGAATTTGACAAAAAAATGAGTGAAGAAATTGAAAAATTTGGCGCCAAAGTAATCTGCCTCGCTGGTTTCATGCGTCTGCTTTCACTGGAGTTTGTAGAGCAATGGTTTGGTCGCCTGATTAATATTCACCCTTCACTTCTTCCGGAATTTAAAGGTGCTAATGCGGTTGGTGATGCGATCAAAGCTGGTGCGCAAATTTCTGGATGCACAGTGCATCTTGTAAGTGAAGAAATGGACTCTGGACCGATCATCTGCCAGTCTTCTGTGCCAGTGCTAGAAGGCGATTCAAAAGAAACTCTTGCAGCAAGAATTCTCGAAGAAGAACATCGAATTTATCCCGAAGCCCTCAAAGTTATTTGTGAAAATATTGAATAAAAAATGAAAGTACTTCCTCTTATTATCGCTCCTAACCCTTTACTGAAGCAGGTTTCCAAGCCCGTTGATAAAATTGATGACGCTCTTCGTAATTTCATGAAAGACATGGTGAGTACGATGTATGCCGAGGAAGGAGTGGGTCTAGCTGCTGTTCAAGTTGGTATTTTAAAAAGAATTTTAGTAATCGATGTCGATTACAAAACGCAAGAGCACGACCATCATCATGACCATCACGGTTGTGATCATGTGCATGTAACCAACACCAATCCACGCTATTTTATCAATCCAGAAATCGTCGAATTTTCGAAAGAATGTTCTTCTTACAATGAAGGTTGTTTGTCCTTTCCGGATGCGCGTTCAGAGGTGGTTAGGTCAAAAGAAGTTACAGTAAAATATCTCGATTTGTTTGGAAAAGAGAAAGTAGAAAAGATGTCTGGATTGCTCGCGACTTGCATTCAGCATGAAGTCGATCACCTCAATGGAATTACCTTTGTCGACCACATTTCGAAAGTTAAACGCGAGATGATTCTGAATAAATTAAAGAAAAAACGTTAATCCAAAAACATGCATCGCTATCGTTACAAGGCCTTCAATGAAGAAGGTAAATATGTCTCAGGAAAATTGGCGGCAGAAAATCCAGGGGAGCTTTCAGCTTTACTGCGCGCAACTCGATTAGAGCTGATCTCATTTAAAGAAGAAAAAGCCGGTGGAATTAGTTTGTTTAGCTCTGGTATTAAGGCGAAAGAATTAATCATGATTTTTGTGCATCTTGAGCAGCTTGAAAGAACCGGTGTGCCGATCGCAGACTCAATTCGTGATTTAGTTGAAAGCGCAGATTCCGCAGAAATTAAAGCGCTGATGAGTGAAATTGAAGAATCGATCAAGAATGGCAGTATGTTTTCTGAGAGTTTGGGTAAGCGCCCGGATGTCTTTAGCACTACCTATGTTGGGTTGATTGCGATGGGTGAAAAAACCGGTAACCTCTCCAGCGCTTTCAGTAGTATTATCGAAGACATTAAGTGGACTATGGACATCAAACGTAAAACCAAAAAGGCAACTACCGGGCCAATGTTTGGTATCGTCCTCATGTTTGGTATTTTGGGAATTATGACCTCAGTTGTAGTGCCAAAAGTTACAGGTTTTTTGGCGACGCAAGACATCAAACTTCCATTTCTAACGGTAGCATTGATGAAGTTTTCTGACTTCATCAAAAGCAATTGGTATTTTATTATTCTTACTCCGCCCGTTATTTGGACAACAGTAAAAATTCTGCGACGCTCTTCCGAAGATATGGCGGTAATAATCGATGATTTAAAACTCAAACTTCCGATTTTTGGCCCAATTATTAACAAGATTGATGCGGCAAAATTTTGTCAGTTTTTCTCGATGACTTTCAAAAGCGGCTTGGGCGTTTTAGAATGTTTAGAATCATCAAGTGGCGTGATCAAAAATAGCGCGATCAAGAAAAGTATTGCCGCAGTGAGGCAACAAGTTTCAGACGGACAGGCCCTTTCCAAAGCAATCGCAAATACTGGATATTTCCCCAATCTCGTCGTGCGGATGTTTAAAATTGGTGAAGAAAGCGGTAATATGGAAAGCGCCTTGAACAACATTAAATTCTTCTACGATCGTGAAATTAATGACTCGATCGACCGCCTTGTGTCGATGATCCAGCCAACAATCACAATTGTTATGGGGAGCATGATTGCCTGGATTACAATCGCGGTATTTGGCCCGATCTACTCGACTTTCTCCAAGGTAAATTAACTAAAAGTTTGCCAAGTCGTTTCAAAATATTACCACAAAAAGCATCGCTTCACTTCCGTGAAGGCCCGGTTGGTGCGTAAAGAACTGAGGATAAATTTTAAAAATGGATTCAAAAAAACTTCGCGAAACTCTTGGGCTTTTCTCAACTGGCGTGATCATTGCCTGCGCTAGACGTAAGAATTTCTTGGCAGAGAATTTTTTTGTTAAAGAAAATCTTGTCGGAAAATTTGAGGAATTTTGGCAGAATTTTCTGCAGGAAAATTATTTTGCGCAAAAGTTTGAGAGCAAAATTCACACGCAGAATTTCTTAGAAAAAATTAAAAAAATTTTCGCCACTGAGTTTTTTGGAATGACGATTAATTCTTTTACTTCTGTTTCGTTAGATCCGCCGCTGGTTTCATTTTGCATCTATAATGATTCGGCAAATCTCAAATTTTTTAAGAAGAATCGTTACTTTTCTTTGAATGTGTTAAGTCAAGATCAGCAAGCTCTTGCAAGCGCATTTGCTACACCAAAAAATTCTAAAAAATGGGGGGTGGAACCTTATTTTTTTGGCCAGAAGGGCAATCCAATTTTCCAAAATTCTTTGGCTTTTTTTGAATGCAAAAAACATCGCGTAATCAAGTGCGGAGATCATCACATTATCATCGGTGAAGTGCTCGATTTTGGAAAAATAAATGATTCCAAGCCGTTAATTTTTTACCGAGGACGGTTTGCTTAAAAAAAATTTTCAAAAAATTTTTGGCACCGATCTAATTGCTGTAATCTCGTTAATAGTTTCTCTTTACCTAGCTGAGTATTGGGCTTTTGGCTTAATTATTTTTATGATCGTGAGTGGTCAGGCACTTGAAAAATATGCCTCGCGTCGCGCGTCATTTGTGCTTGCAGCTTTAGCCAAGCGCATGCCATCAACGGCACATTTGCAATGCCAAGAAAAAGTTGAAGATGTCGAAATTGCGCAAATAAAAATTGGTGATCTGCTCGTGATTTATCCGCACGAAACTTGTCCGGTTGATGCGGTGATAGTTACCGGCTCTTCGGCGATGGATGAATCTTACTTAACCGGCGAGCCTTATAAAATTTCTAAAACTGTTGGTTCGTATGTTTTGTCTGGCGCCATTAATGGTGATTCATTGCTTACAGTTCGTGCAGAAAAATTAGCGCAAGATTCACGTTACGCTAAAATTGTTGAGGTGATGCAGGACGCTCATCAGCAGCGTCTTAACCTGCGCCGGCTTGGCGATCAGCTCGGTACAATTTTTGCACCAATCGCTCTAGCTTTTGCTTTTGCGACATTATTTTTTAGCGGAAGTTTAACCAATTTTCTTGCGGTTCTTGTTATTGCTACACCTTGCCCACTCTTGATCGCCATTCCAATTGCCATCATCAGCGCGATCTCGATTGCGGCGCGACACGGAATAATTATTAAAGATCCAACGGTGCTCGAACGACTTCCAACCTGCTCTACAGCCATTTTCGACAAGACCGGAACATTGACTTACGGTGAACCAGAATTAGCGGAAGTTGTTTTGCTTACAAAATTTAAACGTGAGCAAATTTTGCAAATGACCGCAAGTCTTGAGCGCTACTCTCGTCATCCTTTAGCTGGTGCGATTTTGCAAGCTGCCGAGAAAGAAAAATTACTTTTAGTCGCAGTAGAAAATTTAGAAGAAAGTTCGGGAGAAGGCTTGAGAGGAAATGTCTTAAAGCATAAAATTTTAGTCACTAGCCGCAAAAAAATTTCTGCAGAATTACCGCCAACGCAAGTTGGGCTCGAATGTGTAGTCGTTGTCGATGAAAAGCCGGCGGCGATTTTATATTTTCGTGATCAACCGCGTAACGAGAGCAATCCGTTCATCAGACATCTTGGGCCGAATCACAATTTTAAGAAAATTATTTTGCTTTCTGGTGATCGCGATTCGGAAGTTACTTATCTTGCCGAGGCTCTTGGCATCAAGCATTACTACGCTTCGCAAACTCCCGAGCAAAAGTTAGAAATTGTTAGAAATGAAACCAAACAAGCGCCAACTCTTTTCATGGGCGACGGAATTAATGATTCGCCAGCGCTAATGGCGGCAACGGTTGGAATTGCTTTTGGTAAACAAAATGTAGTTACTTCTGAATCTGCTGGCGTAGTCATTTTGGAAAGTAATTTACTTAAGCTCGACCAGCTAATTCACATCAGTGGATCAATGCGGAGAATCGCGTTGCAAAGCGCAGTTGGCGGAATGTTATTTAGTGTAGTTGGAATGGGATTCGCTGCCGCAGGTTTAATCACGCCGGTTGCAGGTGCCGTGCTGCAAGAGGTGATTGATGTTGTCGCGATTCTTAACGCGCTGCGCCTTACCTGGAAAAGGGAAGTGAGATCAGATGTTGCATAATTTAAACTATTAAAACCAGCGATCCCATTGTATTGCGACTTTCTAAGTCCTTATGTGCCTTGGCCACATCTTGGAATGGATAAGTGGTAATTTTTGGCCTCAAAATCCCCTTAGTTAAGGCGGCAAAAACTTCGTTCGCAGCAAGAACAAGCTCAATACGATTTGCTTTATAAAGCGCTAGAGTAGGGCGAGTTATGTAGAGTGAATTGAGAAGTAAGCGATTGAGATCGAGTTTTTCTGTAGTGCCTGAAGACTCGCCGAAGCTTACGCACATGCCCATCTGCAACAAGCATTCTAAAGATTTTTCTAAAGTATCTTTTCCAACCGAATCGTAAACCAAACCAACGCCAGAGTGATTGGTAATACTAGAAATCTGTTCAACAAAATCTGTGGTTTTGTAATTAATAACGTGATCGCAGCCAACTCCTCTGGCAAAAGATATTTTTTCATCTGAGCCAACAGTGCCAAATACTTCTAAACCCAGATGCTTCGCCCATTGGCACATTAAGTGACCAAGCCCTCCAGCGGCAGCGTGAATGAGAACTTTTTTAACGCGCGCTGCGATGTAAACGCGATGAAGCAAGGTGTGCGCCATTAAGCCTTTAAGCAAAGAGCCCGCGACTTGTACGTCAGTTAATTCTTTCGGCGGAACAACTAGATGATGCTGATTAATTACGCGTTTTTCAGTGTAAGCGCCAATGCCACCAGTAGCGTAGGCAACACGCTCTCCCACTTTATAATCGGTTACGCCTTCGCCAACCGATTCAATAATTCCGCAGGCTTCCAGGCCAAGAATAGCTGGAACTTTACTTAGTTTGAATTGACCGCGACGAAAACAGACATCAGAAAAATTTACGCCGATCGCAGTTTGTTTAATTAATACTTCACCTTTTTTTGGTTTTTGATCTTCAATTTTTTTGATTTTAAAGCTGCCGCCAGGGCTTTTTAGAACAATTGCTTGCATTGTTTTTATGTGTTTTTGAATTTTAGAAGAGTGAAGTTAATTCCAATTGGGCCCTACTCAAATGCAACATCAAAATCTTTTTGTTTTCGATATTGAAACAATTCCCGACCTAAACGCGGCAAAAAATTTACTAGATTCGCCAGATGGCTCGATGAGCGAATTGCGCGAGGGTTTGGTAAAATACCATCTCGACCTTACCGATCAAAAAAATTCTTTTTTGCGCCAACCATTTCATCAAGTTGCGGCAATTAGTTTTTTAGAAGCAGAGATTGTACGCGATTTTAGCGGACAAGAATTTTACCGCTTAATTGATATTCGTTCCGGTGGCGACTTAATTAGCTCGGAAGCTGATTTAGTGCGCGGATTTTTTGCTCATCTCAAAAAAAATTTTTCCCGTTTAGTAAGTTTTAACGGCAAAGGTTTTGACCTTCCGGTGCTAAAATATGCAGCGATGAAAAATGAAGTTGAGGCTTCGTGGCTCTATAAAAAAGGTGACAAGTGGAACAATTATTCTCAACGCTATTCTCTGGATTGGCATTGTGATTTGGTTGATGCTTTTTCTGATTTTGGCGCTTCCGCAAAAGTTAAAATGAACGAACTTTGTGCTGCATTTGGCTTGCCTGGAAAGCTCGGCGTTGATGGCTCGCAAGTCACTCAAATGTTCGACGACGGTAAGCTGCAAGAGATTCGCGATTATTGTGAAACTGACGTGATTAACACTTACTTGCTCTACCTAGTTTACCAACATCACAACGGCACTCTCTCGAAAGACTCCTTCTTCAAATGTAAGGAAAATTTACGCGAATTTTTGGAAGAAAGATCGGAAGAAAAACAGCATTTCAAAGAATTTTTGGCAGCTTGGGAATAAATTATTACCCTGTTTTGATCCTTGAAGCTTTTTTCTAAGTGGATCTTGCGCGTTAATTTTTTTTAACGCACAACCTTTTACGAGCCCTTGATTTCTCTGCATCCAAAAAAAGATAAATTACTGCCTAGGCGGCAGTAACTCAAAATTATGACAGAATTTTTGCTCTGAAAATTTCGATCACATCCTCATCCATTTCACGAATTTCTTGGCGTTCGAAATTATTTAGAGCTTCAGAAATTTTCTCTAAATTTATTTCGCCAATGGCAGAAATTCCGTCAGAGCCGATGATTTTTTTATTACGAATCCAGACCAATTCATCGACTAAATTTTTTTGTAGAAATTGTGTTGCAACATTTTGACCACCTTCAACAAGAAGCGAATTTACGCCTTCTAAGCAAAGTTGTTTTAGAATATCTTCTAGCTCTCCGCTAAAATTTTTGTGACTTAAAATTATTATTCTTGGTGAAAATTCTTCGAGGCCAGGAAGCCGGCAATCAAGGCGCGGATTGTCTTTTGCTGCAGTGTTGGCGCCAACCAAGATTGCATCATTTTTGGCGCGAAGAAAATGAGCGAAGTCGCGTGCTCGGTCAGAGGTGATCCATTTGCTGTCGAAATTTTTGGTAGCGATTTTGCCGTCTAAACTTGTGGCGAGTTTTAAAGTTACGAAGGGTCTGCCTAGTTTTTTGGCGGTGAAAAATCCCCGATTAATTTCTTGTGCTTCTTTTTCTAAAATTTTGTCCCATGGTCCGCAAGTCACGTCAATTGCGGCTTCGCGTAGTTTAGCGATTCCATTTCCATTGACGCGTGAATCAGGATCTTGCGTTGCGATTACAACTTTTTTGAATTTATTTTTAATGATCTCGTCAGTGCAGGGCGAGGTTTGACCAAAGTGAGAGCAGGGCTCGAGCGTTACGTAAATAGTTGCTTCTTCTAAAATTTTTTTGTCGGTGATTTTGTCGATGGCGATTTTTTCGGCGTGCGGTCTGCCTCCGCGAGCAGTTATGCCGGAAGAAATTATTTTTCCCTCATGAACAATAACGCAACCCACAACTGGATTTGGTGAGGTTCCGCCAAGATTTCTTTGTGCCAATTTGAGTGCGTAAGAAATAAATTTTTGATCAGAATTTGTCGTCATATTGATTATAGGGTTTTCGTGAATAGGTTGCCGCGCCGCATGTAATTGAGCGGTTTAAAGACAAATTAATAAATGAAAATACAGCGTATCGCCGCTACATACCTGCTTCTTTGTCTCGCTTCATGTGGTTCGAATCCTCCTGCTTACGATCGTTACGATCAAGTTCCGGCTCAAGCGCCAATGCAGTCGCCAATTCAGGCACCGAGCCGCCAAGTTAATCCAAATTATTATCGTCAAGATCAGCAACAACAACCTTACCAGCAGCCTAATTATCAGCAGCAGCCTTACCAACAAAATCCATACGAACAGTATCCGCCACAACAAGGCGGTTCACGAAATTATTCTAACCCTTACGAAATTACGCCTACGCCTTATTATGGTTATGATGCTGATCAATATTACGTTCCGCCAACTAATTACGTAACTGAACCTTATCATCAAAGCATTACGGACAAACATTAATAACACGTAAGATCTGACCTCGATGCTTACATAATAAAAAAGCGACCAATCTCTATCCTTAAAATTTATCCAACAAAAAAGCCCGGCTCAGAAAAAAATTTCGAAGCCGGGCTTTTTTAATTTTACGATCTCAAGAAATTTTATCTCGAGTAAAATTCTGTGATGAAGTGAGGTTGCATTTCAATCGGATAAGGCACTTCGGCGAAAGTTGGTTTTTCAGTCAATTTTGCAGAAAGCGCATCTTTATCGAGCATCATGTAGCTAGGGATGTCGCGCTCCATTTTTTGTTGAGCGTCTAAGACTAGAGCTAGTGAGCGAGATTTTTCGCGCACTTGAACAACATCTCCGATCTTAACTTTGTAAGAAGCGATATTCACGATTTTGCCGTTAACCGTAACATGTTTGTGGCTGACAAATTGTCTCGCCGCGAAAACTGTTGGTACGAAATTTGCACGGTAAACAATAACGTCGAGCCTTGATTCTAAAAGACCTACGAAGTTTTCGCTAACGTCACCTTTTGATTTTTCAGCAAGAGAGAAAGTGTTAAAAAACTGTTTTTCAGAAATGTTGCCGTAATAGAACTTCATTCTTTGCTTAGCTTTAAGCTGAGTTCCGTAGTCACTGGTTCTGCCTTTTGATGAAGCGCCGTGTTGTCCAGGTTTGTAGTTACGTTTTAGGTAAGGATCTTTTGCTTGACCCCAAAGGCTGCCGCCAAGTTTTCTGCTAAATTTTTTCTTAGCATTTACGCGTTTAGTCATTGTCTAAATGTGTTGATTTTACTGCTTCCATTGGTCTTTTAGGATGTCTTGTTTGCCCTAAAAAATTCTTCAAAAACATGACGTTTTTAAAAAGGAAAAAAGCGAGAGAGCGGCATCCTTGAGATTGAGATTAGGTTGTCAACTCGATGGTTGCGGCTTTCTTTGTATTTTTCTGGGGGGCTTTCCTTCGAGATTGAGATGATTAATTTTAAGGAAAGAGCGCAGATTTATTTAAAACCTTTCTAAGTTAGATAAAAATCCGTTTAGCGATTTAAAAAAAATCAGGAGATCTTCTGATCGTGCTTAAGAAATAACTACAGATTAGCTGGTTTGGCATAGTGGCCTAAAATTCTACGGGAGTTTTTGAGATGGAATCCATCAATCTCAGTCACGCCATTTTTGTCACAAACCAAAGTAATATCATTTTTCGATTTTTCAGGTTCTTTGGCGGCGATGGCGACTAGTTTTATTTCAGATTTTTCAACGAAAGGGATTTGTGTAAAAACGCGTAAATGTTCGGGAAGAATTTTCCACCACTCTTCTTTGTGATGCGGAGGTAATGCGAAAATTCCGATCAGAGCTTCTTCATTTTCAAGTGCAGAAATTACATCTTTGGCTTTTTTGAAATGAGTAATTGGCACTTCGGAATTATAATATTCGCGCAGAAGAATTTCTTGCTCTGGATGTTGAGAGGCGATGCGAAGCGGCTGTTCATGCATGTTCGCGGCGGTGATTAATTTGCGCCAAATATCTACAATTAAAGATTTTGGTAAATTTTTGCCGGATTTTTTGAGTAAATCTTTAATCATGTCAGCCTCGCGAGCCGAGCGAATAAAAAATTTTATATCATCTTTTTTCTTCAGTACGCCAACCTTTTTCACCACTTTCATTCTTTGTTTAAATAGAGAAATTAGCTGCTCATCAATTGCATCAATTTCTTTGCGAAGATCTTTTAACATGAAATTTTTAATCGACGTGAAAGGGGTTTAAAGTTGAGAAAATAGTTTTTTTAGTACAAGAAAAACCACTAAATTTATGCCAGAAGTTGGACAAAATATTGTTAAACATAAAATCAGATATGATCTCGAAATTATTGCTGATTTGATCAAGCCAAAATCAAAAGTTTTAGACATTGGCTGCGGTGACGGTGAGCTTTTGCAATTTCTTGTCAGAGAGAAAAACATCGACGGGCGTGGTTTAGAAATTTCGCAAACACAAGTCAGTAAAGCCTTGATGCGTGGCCTCTCAGTTATTCACGGTAATGCTGAAAACGATTTAGAGATTTATCCAGATCGTAGCTTTAATTACGCAATTTTGAGTCAAACAATTCAAGCAACGCACCGACCAAAAGAAATTCTGCACGAGATGTTGCGCATTGCAGAATTCGCAATTGTTTCACTGCCAAATTTTGCACATTTTAAAAATCGTTTACATCTTTTATGCAAAGGTACGATGCCGGTGAATAAGGTTATTCCCTTTGAATGGTACGAAACTCCGAATATTCATTTTTGTTCAATTCGTGATTTCGAGAAGATTTGCAAAGAGTCAGAATTTCAAATTGAGAAAAAGATTTTCCTAACAGCGCGGCACCGCTTAATAAGCTTCTTCGGACATGAAAAGATCGCCAATCTTTTCGCTGAATATGGCATTTTTTTGATCTCAAAAAAAGAATTTTCTCAGACCCTGCAGGAAAAATTTGCATTTAAGAGACCCCTAAACCTAGCTTTGTCGGGCTCCCCGCGCCCAGTTTATCCTAAACAAATTCACGAATGAGAAAAAATTTCTTACTAGCGCTGGTATTTTTTACTTCTTGCGCCGGAGACGATTATGATCGACGCAATGTTAGATTTGAGGAGCATGCCAATAGAATAGATGCTCGTTACATTAGGCCCTCTGAGTCAATGCAAGTTGGGGTTCCGAAAAGTAATTTGGAGCAACAGATCGAAAAGCAATATTTTAACACTTATTCAAGTGGCAACTCTGGACAGCTAAAAATTTATGATTCTTACGAAGTTTCTGGCGCTTCCTACTTTCCGCAAAATTACGAAGCATTCGAAGAGGTTGGTATCGCATCTTGGTATGGCATAGATTTTCATGGTAAATACACGGCCAATGGCGAGATCTACGATTCTGCAGCAATGACAGCAGCTCATCCAACTTTACCCTTGCCGTCAATGGTGCGCGTAACCAATTTACGCAATGGTCGCACGGCGATTGTGCGCGTAAATGATCGCGGACCATTTTCAAAAGAGAGAATAATTGATGTTTCAGAAAAGGCCGCTGACGAGCTGCAATTCAAGAGTCAGGGCACCACAAAAGTTTACATTCAACTGCTGCGCGATGACACTGATGTGATGATGAAGCGGATAAAGAATTAAGATTCTTTGCTCTTTCTTGAGTTTTATCGAGTCATCCTAGCAAGAATTTAGGCAGCTAATTTCCGCAATATTGCCTCGAATCTTCTGTTGTTTATTTCAGTGAAAGCTGGGCTTCGTAACAACGCCCTCGAAGTAATTTTTAATTAACCCTAATCACCCAGCTTTCGCGAGGATTGCAGATGAAAAATCGCAAAAATTTATTGCGTTGGCACCATCTTGTAAGGGTTTGAATAAGGTGGCTCTGATTGTTGAAATGGCGCGTAGTAAGGATTAATATTGTAAGGATTTGAAGTTTGTTGTGCCGCTGGAATTGGTTGCGGAATTACCACTCGTTTTTCCATCCCAGCTCTGTAAGGCTCAGGTTTTACATCCGGTTTGATGTCTGCAATATCCATTAGTAAAGATTTAGTAATCGGAACATTTCTTAACTCGGGATAATGATGATTCAGAAAAACAATCGCATCGTCGATATTGTCCTCGATTCTCACATCAATTTTCCCGGCTTTGTCATTGCTTATTCCGCCCAGCGCAAATAAATCTCTTGGACCAAAACGGCTAGATCTGTAAGTGATTGTAATGTGTCCGAGGTAGTTAATAAAACCTTTATGCGCCCAGAATCCCCAGCTGCTCAAATCAACTTTACGATTCTTTAAATAAAGAATTGGAACGATGTGGCGCAGGCACTTCATGTTGTAGAGAATAGTTCTTCCGGGCTCATTTTTTAAGAAATAAATCGAAGAGTTTTTCTCGTTGCGAAATTTAACATTATCGAAGTTGCCGTCGTGAAAATTGACTTGGCAAAAACCAGCAAATCCACTGTTTCTTTTTTCTACTTCGCCGTCGTAAATCACTTCTAATGAAAGCAGCGAAACTACTTCTGAATTGTCTTTTTTAATAATGTCTGACCTGCTCAAAGAAATGCAGGAATTGACAAAAAATAATGGGGCGAGAATTAGTAAAATTCGAAGCATAAAAACTGAATTTTGGCCTCGAGGCCAAAATTTAAAAAAAATCCCTATTCAGCCAATAAACAGAAGGCCTTAAGGCTTGTAAAAAAAAGTGGGAAAAATATCAAAAAAATATTAATTTTTTCTCATTTTTACTGGCTGTAAATTTGCCAATTATCCAAGTGAAATTAATGCTGACTTAAGCAGTTAGTGGTGAAAATTTTACGATTGCAACTGCAGACAAATTTTTCTTAGAAACCGATACAGAAATTTTAGCAAAAAGTGAAAATTCCCTGGATGCAACAATCGCAGCGCAAATATTTTTTAATGTTGTTGAGTCCAATTTTCGCGGATTGTTTGCGGCTTCTCTGCGTTGCTACTAAATAAATTAATTGTTTGCTCGACAAAATAAGGAACAGCTTAGCAATCGGTGGGTAATTTTACTTGCCAATGACAATCCTTAGCTGTTTTGTGCCAGCTCCTCTCCTAACCCTTAACAACAAATCCAATGCAAATTAAATCTCTTGGTAAATCAGTATTTTTCTTCGCCTTTCTTTCTCTTTTTGCTGCACAAGTTTTTGCCAAAGAAAATGCGATCAAACCAGAGTTAAACACTAAGCTTAGCGTGGATAAAGTGGACAATCGCGAAGAAATTCGCTCTTTCGAATTCGACAAGCTTTTCCTTCAAGCAGAAAAATATTTTAAAGAAGCCAAGGCTTGGCAAAAAATTGAATGCACCCCTAAAAGCGGTTTCGTTTGCGACAAGCACGAATGTTCTAAGCGCCAGAATAAAGCAATTTTGACGTTAGACAAAAAGAACGAAACCATCACTCGTTGCGAAGGAAAAAATTGCGAAAGTTTTCCAGCTCAATTCGAACAAACTGGTATTTACTTCAATATTCAAACCAAAGGACCAATTGGCACTTTGATCAGAATTCTTGGCGATTCCCGTTACAAAGAAATCACTACCATTGCTCTTGATGCCTACATCGCCAACGGTGAATGCAAAGTTATCTCTCAATAGGAATTGGTTTACCTTCCGCATTGGCCGATTCCTTCAACTCTTGGCAAACGACAAATTGATTACGAAACTGTTTTCGAGCGCATGGAAATTGTGCTCGAAAAACTCGATAATCCGCACAAAAAACTTCCTCCTGTAATTCACATTTCAGGCACTAATGGTAAGGGCTCTACCGCTGCTTTAATCGCCAAAATTTCTTCTTGTTCGGGCAAGAAAACACATCTCTACACCTCTCCTCATCTTCAAGATTGCAACGAAAGAATTGTCTTAGATGACGAAAAAATTTCTGACAATTTCCTCTTCGAAATAATGGAAGAAACAAGAATTGCTGCGGGCGAAACCCCTCTTACTTTTTTTGAGGCTTTTACGATTGGTGCATTTTTAGCTTTTTCCAAAGTGCCAGCAGACCTTTTGGTTGTTGAATGCGGAATGGGCGGCAGAATTGATGCGACCAACATTATTAAAAAAAAATTACTGACGGTAATCACGCCAATCTCCTTCGATCACGTTGAATATTTAGGAAATTCAATCGAGCGAATCGCGTTAGAAAAGGCAATGATCATAAGTCCAGAAACCCCATTAATCGTGGCTTCACAACCAGCGGCGGCGAAAAATATTATTAAAATTCTGGCGGCAGATCAGAAAATTCCTGCTTATTTTTACGACGAAGATTTTTTTGTCGAAATGAATGAAGAAGATGCTGAATTAGCAGGTGTTTCCTCTGGGGTCTTCGCCAAGAGTTTTAATTTTCACTTCCAAGATTATTTTTTTGAAAATCTTCCCAAGCCAGCATTGCCAGGCTCTCACCAATATATCAATTTTGCGACTGCAATCGCCGCATCATGCTTAGCGATCAGCGTCAATGGCCTTGGAAATAAAACTCCCAAGATCGGTGACGAATTAGCTGCTAAGAATGACGGGGATTTTTTTATTTCTGTTTCAAAGGCAATCACCTCCGTAACCTGGCCAAGTCGTTTAGAACGAATCAAAAATAGTTTAGAAAAATTATTACCAAAAGGCAGCGAGCTCTGGATCGACGGTGCTCACAATGAAGCCGGAGCCTTCGCCTTGGCGCGCTGGATCACTGAACAAAAAGACGAAAAAGAAAATATAGTCATCTGCGGATTCAGTAAAAATAAATGCAAAAAAGAATTTTTAGAAAAATTTCGTAACGTCGCCAAACTGCTTGCAGTAAGGGTTAGTGGCGAGCCAAATCCGGAATCAGCTGAAAAAATTTCAGAAATTGGCGCAGAAATCGGAATAAAAATTTCTGTCGCCGGCGACTTATCCAAAGCTTTGCTCGGCATTACTAAAAACCCTTCCCGCGTTGTAATATGCGGTTCTTTGCATTTGGCGAGAGATGTAAAAAATTATACTTCTTGATGCTTTAATGGGCAGAGACGACGTTAAAAAACTATTAATCTTCATTGCTCATCGGCCCACGCAATGACACTTCTACGTAGGTTGGAATCAGAAGATGTGCATTTAATTTCGAAGTGAAGACCGACCCACCACTTCTTCCAATTCGTACATTTTTTTGTAAGATTTGCCAAGTGCCATCAATTCTTGATGCGAGCCTGTTTCAATAATTTCTCCACCTTCAAGAAAGATAATTTTCTCAGAATTCACAATCGAAGAAAGACGATGCGCGACGGTGATCACGGTTTTATCCTGCGCGAAATCGAGGATCGCGCGATTGATCGATTGCTCATTTTGATTGTCGAGCGCCGAAGTTGCTTCATCCAAAAGTAAAACCAGAGAGTTCTTGATTAGCGCGCGAGCAAAGGCGATGCGCTGGCGTTCACCGCCAGAAAGCTTAATTCCTTTTTCGCCAACGGATGTGTGTAATTTTTTCGGTAAATTATTAATGAATTGCAGCGCTGAATTTCGGCTGATCATTTTTTCTACCTCAGCTTCGGTGATTGATTTATCTACGTAGGCAATATTTTCAAAAATCGTTCCCGAGAAAATAAAACAGTCTTGTGAAATGTAAGAAAAATTTTGGCGCAAATCTTTGAAGGAGAGTGATTTGAGGTCGCGATCATTAATTGTAATCGCCCCCGAATCCACGTCGTAGAAGCGCAGAAGCAGTTGAAGCAGAGTACTTTTGCCCGAGCCGCTAAGGCCAACAATGGCAATTTTTTCTCCGGGTTTGATTTCGAAATTAAAATTTTTCAGTACCAAAAAATCTTTTCGACTCGGGTAAGAAAAATTCACCGAGTTAAATTTTAACGTAACTTTCTCGCTGCTTAAAAATGGTTTTGGATCTGCTATTTCTTTGACTGGAGACTCGATTTGCAAAAGCTCAAAAATTCTCTCTGCTGCTGAAGATGCGCTTTGTAATTGTCCGGCAATTTGGCTAAGCGCAACTAGAGAAGTAGCAGAAATAATTGAGTAAAAAATAAATGAAGAGAGGTCGCCGGCTGTGATTTTTCCTGCTAAAACATCTTGGCCACCAACCCACAGCAACACTGCGACAGTGCCAAAGGCGAGGGTGATCACAAAAGCAATCATTAGCGATTTTACGCGGATTTTTTTCAGTGCGGCTTCGAGCGCCTTGTCAACAAAACTAAAAAAATTGCGCGCCTCTTTTTCTTCACAAAGGTAAGACTGAATTGTTTTTACCCCGTTGATGCTTTCCTCAACATGAGCTCCGACTGCGGCTAATGCTTCTTGAGATTCTTTCGACAAATTTTTTACGCGGCGACCCATTAAAATAATCGGCGAGATTGCGACTAAAATTAACGCCAAAGAAATTACGCTGAGCTTGAAACTGGTTAAAAATAAAAAGCAGATTCCACCAAGGAAAAGCAAACTGTTGCGCAGTAAGAAGGAGAGGGTGTTGCTGAGAATGTTGTAGAGCACAATTGTGTCGACAGTAAGGCGGGAAATTACTTCGCCAGTTTTGGTGATTTCAAAAAATTCGGCGGAGACGCGAATAATGTGGTTGTAAACTTTTTTGCGCAAATCGGCGATTACTTTTTCGGCGGCGGAATTGATTAGCGAAGAGCGATAAAATCCAGCAACGGCCATTATTAAAACGGCGCCAACGAAAATTAGTAAAACGAGATTTAGCGAGAAGGAGTCTTGCTTGGTGAAGCCGAGGTCAATTAAATATTTGAGGGCTTTGCCAAAAAATAAAACCATTAGCGCAGTGATTAGCAGGGCTAATAACGCAAAAAAAACTTCGCGTCGATAAGGTTTAAAAAATGGAATGAGAGAGAAGAGGTCGCCGAATTTTTTCATTTTATTTGTTGATTAACTCTCTTTGAAAATCACTAAAACGATTTTCAAAGGAGACTGTCCAAAAGAGATTGTTTACCGAGTTCAAAATCACTTTCTGCCCAAAGTTTTTTTAATTTATCCAAGGAGTCTCCAAGTTCTTTATTCTTGAAGCCAAGCTCGATTAGATCCTTGGCCTCAATTGGAAATTCTGGTAATTTTTGGAATTTTTTTGGGAGAGGAAGATTGTTTTTTGCCGCAATAAAAAGACAAAAATTCCAAACCAATTCGTCATTGTTAAAAGCGCGGAGCAGCCTTAAGTCTAGACTTGGAGAGGTTGAAAGCAAAAAGTTAAAAAGTTTTTTCTCAATATTTGTTGCGCAAATTTCTTCGGGTTTAAAGTTTTTATTTAGAAGAAGGGTGGCGATTTTTAATTTTTGATCTTCGCTTTGAAGTCTCTCAAATGCAGAGATGTCGAGGGGTGAAGAAAAAATTTCTTCAGCAATTTTTTCTTGTTCTAGAATTTTTAAAATCGCGACTACTCGCTCTTTTTTTTGACTAAAAATAAGTTTTAAAAATTCTTGCCGGATTCTTTCGCGCGAAAGTTTTTTAAGATTTTTTCTTTGTTTTGTGCAGGCCTTAAGTCCTTCAGAATCAAGATCTGCAGCATATTCACAGCTGAAGCGAAAGAAGCGCAAAATGCGTAAAAAATCTTCTTCTATTCTATTTTCTGCGTTGCCGATGAAGCGAAGCCTTTGTTTTTTGAGATCGGAAATTCCGTCGAAGTAATCGGTGATCTGGCCTAGAGAATCCATGTAGAGAGCGTTCATCGTGAAGTCTCGGCGTGAGGCATCGAGTAAATAATCATCGACGAATTCTGGTGCGCAGTGACGTCCGTCGGTTTCATTGTCTTTGCGTAAAGTGGTAATTTCAAAATTCTGACCATTTACGACGGCGGTGATCGTGCCAAATTTGATGCCGGTCGGCACTGCTTTGATTTTATTTTTTTCTAAGATTTTTGTTGTTTCGCTGGGAAGGAATTTTGTCGCGAAATCGAAATCGTTTATTTTTTTTTCCAAGAGCAAGTCACGTACGCATCCTCCAACCAAGCGGATGTCGGCGCCAAAGATTTCGAATATTTTTTTTACTTCTGGAGAAAAATTTTGAGTTGGTTGCATTTGTAAAAATTCCTGGACCCCCGCCTGCGCGAGGATGACGTTTAGAGCACCGCACTTTCCCAGTAATCACCGCACAGGCGAGGATTTGGGAAGGGTCTTCAAATTACCGTTAGGAACAATCCTAATTCGTCAGCCACTTTAATGAGTTCTTCTTTTTCTAAAACCAGCGTTGAATTGGCTTGAATGGCGATTCCTTTGATTCCGGCTTCGGCGCAATTTTTTACAGTTTCAATTCCGATTGTTGGCAAATCAGCTTTTCTGCTTTGTTGGAATTTTTTCATTTTTACGAGCACAGAATTTTGGCGCAGATTTTTACATCTTTTGATCATTTCATCAGTGCCTTCGAGAGCCTCAATTGCAATGATTTGTTTTTGCGCAACAACGAGAGATTGGCCAACGTCAAATTTTGAAAAATACTTCACTGCAGAAATTCCAAGTGCAATGTCGGCAAGATTTTCTGCACTGGGAGAATGCTTGCCGAGTATTGATTTCTTTGATACCACGCAGTCGAGCAATTCATCAATTCGCAGAATTTTTAAGCCTTTTTTCTCGAAGAAATTAATTACGGTACGTAGCACAGCGTCGTCACCAAGAATTTTATTAGCGAGAATTTTGGCGAGTAAAATCGCGCCGGTTTTATCGACTTTAAGCGCAGAGAAATTGGGCTTAGTTACGCCGCCAATAAAGACCAAGTTTTTAACTTTATTTTCGTGAAGAATGCTTAAAAATTTCTCAACTTCGCCGTAACCAAATTTTGTTGGGTTGAAGGCAGAATAATCTTCTTCGTAAATTTCTCCTTCGAGTAAAAATAAGACAAATTCGCGGCCCTTTTTTTGACAGTCTGAGATCAGCATTTGCGGCAATTTCCCGCGTCCGGCGAATATTCCTAATTTATCCTGCATGGTTTAGTGAAGCTCCTCCATCGACGAATAAAATTTGACCGGTGACGAATTTATTTTTTAGCAAAAACTCAACTGCTTGCACAATATTTTCTACTTCACCTTTGGTTTGCAGGGGAATTTTTTTGACGAAATTATCTGCGCTTGAATTGTCGATTGGATTTAAAATAAAACCTGGCGCAATTCCATTAACTCTGATTTTTGGCGCTAGTTCAACTGAGAGCATTTTGGTTAATTCAGCCAAAGATTTTTTGCTGAGTAAGTAGTAAAAATAACTGGTTTCGTAGCGAGTGATATTTTTGTCAGTGAGGTTAATTATTTGTCCGTTTTTTGGCGCATTTTTCGCAAATTCTTTGGCAAGAATTAGCGGCGAAAAGAAGTGAATATTAAAGTTGTCAGACATCTCAGATTCTGCTGCGGTAAGAAACTTAGATTTTTGAAAAACTGACGCGTTGTTAACTAGCAAACTCCATTTGGCAGAATTCTTTTTAACAAATTTTGCGAGCTCTTTTGTTTGTTTTTCGTCGCGTAAATCAGCCTTAAAAATTTCACATTTTACGCCAAATTTTTTGACGATTTCTTTGCTTAATTTTTCTGCTTCGTTCTTAGATTCATTGTAACTAATCACAAGATCGTAGCCTTGTGAAGCTAGGAAAATCGAGATCTCGCGACCTATTCTTTTCGATCCTCCGGTAATTAATGCTGTGCTATTTTTCATCTTTTATTTTTCGGTAGAGCTCGCGCAGAATCTCAGTAGTTCCTTGACCAGTTGCGGCGGAAAGAGCGAAAACTTTTGGAAGTTTCTGCCCGGATTTTTTTAGGAATTTCTTTAATGCGGCGATTTTTTTCTTCAACTCATCAGCGTCTAGAATGTCAATTTTATTGAGGGCGACGATCTCTTTTTTACTCGCTAATTCTTCACTATAGCCGGCAAGTTCTCCACGAATTGTTGCGTAATTTTCAACAACATCTTCGGCGGAACCGTCGATTAAATGTAGTAAAACTCCGCAACGTTCGACGTGTTTTAAGAAACGATCGCCAAGTCCGCGACCTTCGGAAGCGCCTTCGATTAAGCCGGGAATATCAGCTAAAACAAATTCATATTCATCGACGTAAACAACACCAAGTTGTGGCTTGAGAGTGGTAAAAGGGTAGTCAGCAATTTTTGGTTTAGCGCGAGTGGTTGCGGCGAGGAAAGTTGATTTTCCGGCGTTTGGCATTCCAAGCAATCCAGCATCAGAGAGAAGTTTTAATTCGAGTCTGGCCCAGAGTTCTGAGCCGACTTCGCCTTTTTGGGCAAAGGTTGGGGCTTGGTTGACTGAGCTTTTAAAATTTACGTTTCCGAGTCCGCCGCGGCCGCCTTTAACGATGGTGAAGCGTTCTCCGTCTTGAGTTAAATCGGCGATTAATTCGGATTTGTCGTCGGAAAAAATTTGGGTGCCGACCGGAACGCGCAGAATTAAATCTTCGCCAGAAAGTCCATTCTTATTGGCTCCTTTTCCAGCTGAGCCGTTTTTAGCGACGAAATGTTGTTTGAAGCGGAAGTCGATCAGAGTATTTAGATCTTTTACGCATTCTAAAATGATACTGCCACCGCGTCCTCCATCTCCGCCATCTGGTCCGCCGCGGGGTACGAATTTTTCGCGGCGAAAACTTGAGGCGCCATTTCCGCCATTTCCGGCTTGGAGATTGATTTTTACTTCGTCGATGAATTGCATTAAATTTAGTTGCTGATTGTTGGTTACTAGTTGCGCAGCTATTGAAAATTTCCAATTGATATTTTGCCAGCTAATTCCTAGCTTCGCGCCATATTTCTTGATTACAAAATTCCCCCCTCAAATCGGAGTCTCCTTTGCTAAAAAAAATCAAAAACTTTGCCATTTCTGGCGCTGAAACTTTACCAATTATTGAAGGTGGAAAAGGTGTTGGAATAACTACTGGCGTAACTGCTGGCCATTTTGCTAAAGCTGGCGCTGTTGGAACTTTTTCAGGAGTTAACGCTGACAATATTGATGAAAATGGAAAATATGTTCCGTTGATTTACAAGACTCACACTCGTCGCGAAAGACACGAAGAATTAATTGCTGATTCAATCACTGGCGGCATCACGCAAGCAAAAATTGCTCACGATATTTCTGGCGGAAATGGTCGCATCCACATGAATGTTTTGTGGGAAATGGGTGGAGCTGAGCGTGTTTTGCACGGAATTCTTGAGGGCTCAAAAGGCTTGATTCACGGCATTACTTGTGGTGCTGGAATGCCTTACCGTCTTGCTGAAATTGCTGAAAAATATCACGTTTATTATTATCCGATTGTGTCTTCGATGCGTGCGTTTCGTGCTTTGTGGAAAAGAAGTTATCACAAGGCTGTCGATCTTCTTGGTGGCGTAGTTTACGAATGTCCTTGGCGCGCTGGTGGTCATAATGGTTTGTCGAATGCGGAAGATCCGAATGCTTACGAAGATCCTTATCCAAGAGTTGCAGAGATTCGCAGTTTCATGAATTCTGTTGGTCTAAATGACGTGCCAATTGTGATGGCTGGCGGCGTTTGGAATTTGGAAGAGTTTGAGCATTGGTTGGATAATCCAGAAATTGGGCCAATCGTTTTTCAATTCGGTACTCGTCCAATTTTTACGCAAGAATATCCAGTGCCAGATGCCTGGAAGAAAAAGCTTCTTACCTTAAAAGAGGGTGATGTTTATTTGAATCGCTTCAGCCCTACAGGTTTTTATTCTTCTGCAATTGAGAATGATTTTATTCGTGAGTTGAAAGGTCGTGAAATTAGACAAGTTGAGTATCGCGCTAAAGCCGTAGACAGCTTCACTTGTGAAATTCCTTTTGGTCAAAGAGGCCGCGTGGTTTTCATCAAGCCAGAAGATAAATCGAAAGTTGATCTATGGATTGCTGCTGGTCACACCGAAGGCATGAAAACGCCAGATGAAACTTTGATGTTCGTCGATAAATCTAAATCTGCACAAATTGTTACTGATCAAATTAATTGCATGGGCTGCTTGAGTCAGTGCCGTTTTAGTAATTGGTCTGATAAGGCAGAAATGAATCACACCACAGATCGCAGAGCTGATCCGCGTAGTTTTTGTATTCAGAAAACTTTGCAAGATGTGCGCAAGGGTAACGATATTGAAAACCAACTAATGTTCTCTGGTCACAGTGCTTACCGTTTTGCAACTGATCCATTTTATGCCAACGGTTTCATGCCGACAATTAAGCAGTTGGTCGACAGAATTATGATCGGGAAATAGTAAGTTTATTGAGAATGCCAAACAAAAATTCTGAGAGTCGTTTTATTTTTATTACTGGCGGCGTCGTTTCTTCTTTGGGTAAAGGTCTAGCCTCGGCTTCGCTTGCTGCATTGTTGCAAGCGCGTGGATATTCAGTTAAATTACGTAAGCTTGATCCATATTTAAACGTTGATCCTGGCACTATGAGCCCGACTCAGCATGGCGAAGTTTTCGTTACGGAAGATGGTGCGGAAACCGATCTTGATCTTGGTCATTACGAGCGTTTTACCGGGGTAGATGCGAAAAAGTCTGACAATGTCACTGCTGGTCAAATTTACTCAAAACTTTTAGCGAAAGAACGCAAGGGCGACTATCTCGGCGGCACGGTGCAAGTGATTCCGCACGTTACCGATCTCATTAAAGAATTCATTTTAAACGACGTAAAAGGCACAGATTTTATCTTGTGAGAAATCGGCGGAACGGTTGGTGATATTGAGGCGCTACCGTTTTTTGAAGCTATTCGTCAGCTCGGTTACGAAATGAGTCAAGATCGCTGCGCCTTTCTTCACCTCACTCTTTTGCCTTACATTGAAAGTGCGAATGAGCTCAAAACAAAACCAACTCAGCACTCAGTAAAAGAATTACGTTCGATTGGCATTCAGCCAAGCGTCTTACTTTGTCGTGCCGAAAGACCAACCACCAAAGCGCATTTAGAAAAAATTGCTAAAATGTGCTCAGTGCCAATTTCATCAGTGATCGCCGCACCAAACGCCGCAAGCATCTACGAAGTTCCGCTGATCTATCATCAAAACGGACTAGACACCGAAATTCTCAAATTCTTTAAACTTGATTATAGCAAGAAGCCCGATTTGACCAAATGGATCAAAATCAAAAACGCGATTGAGAATCCGAAGGCTGAGGTAAATATTGCCATTGTTGGAAAATATACCGACTACAAAGACTCTTACAAATCACTAATTGAAGCTATCGATCACGCTGCATTTTCAATGCAAGCCAAGGCAAAAATTACTTGGGTCAATGCGCGTAAAGGCAAAAATGATTTACCAAAAAATATCAACGCAGTTCTTGTTCCTGGGGGCTTTGGTGAAGACGGGGTTGAGGGTAAAATCGACATGATCAAGCAAGCGCGCTTACAAAAAATCCCATGTCTTGGAATTTGCTACGGCATGCAAATGGCGGTGATTGAATATGCCCGCAACGTTCTTGGAATTGAGGATGCAACTTCGAGTGAGTTCGCTAAAAAAGGAACCTTCGTGATTGGAATGATGAGTGAATGGCAAGATAAATCCGGCAAAAAAACCAAAAAAGCTGGTAGCGATATGGGCGGCACAATGAGACTTGGCGCTTATCCATGCGTGATTGAAAAAGGCTCGGTTGCTGAAAAAATTTACGGCAAAAATAAAATTTCTGAACGCCATCGTCATCGCTACGAGGTGAATGTTAATTTTAGAAATAAACTAGAAAAAGCCGGGTTAAAATTTTCTGGAATGTCGCCTGACAATAAATTGCCTGAGATTGTCGAGATTCCAAATCACCCATTTTTTGTCGGCGTGCAATTTCATCCTGAGTTGAAATCAAAACCTTTTGCGGCCCATCCACTTTTCGTTTCTTTTGTTAAAGCCGCTCTAAAATATGCGTAATTTTTTCTGCTTAATTCTCTTGGCAAGTTTTTGCTCATGCGGATTTCAGATAATTTATCGCGATGGAGATAATAAATTTTCTTATGCCGAAGATCTTGCCTCGATTAGAATAAAAAAAGATCGAGATCACCTAAGTCAGGAATTAAAAAATAATCTTTACGATCTGCTGAATCCAGACTACATAAAATCAGAGCCGAAATATTTTTTAATCTTAAGAGCGAGTAAATCAGTTTCTGGCGCCTTAATTACTCAGACTGGTGCTTCGGGTCGTAACCGCGTTAATATTGACGTTCTTTACGAACTTAAAAATCTTGAAAATGGCGCGATAATTTCAAGAGGCACAACCGCGGTAAATGATAGTTACGATGTTAGTACTAACCGTTACGGCACCTACGTTGCTGAAGATACAGTGCGATTAAACCTAACTAAAATTGCCGCACAAAATATTCGTAATGCGCTAGTAAATGATTTTATTGAGGTAAAAAAGAAATGCGCAGAAAAGCCAAAAAACGCAGAAAACGAGGTGGTGGAAGAAGCAAAAGAAGAGCCGAAAGAAGAATTAATGTATGATAGGGCGGATGATGTGCGCGGAGATAATAAGAGCGATGAGCAGAGAGCTAGAAAAGAAAATAGAGAATGGGGCTCTGAAACAAAGCAAAAATTTATTTGCCCATTTACAGAATCAGTTAAGAAGACTGTTAAATAAGATTAATCCGTCACTCGATCCGTTATCTATATCGATTGCTCTTTCTGGGTGAGGCATCATGCCAAGAACATTTTTCTTTTCGTTAAAGATTCCAGCGATGTTCAAAAGAGAGCCATTTGGATTGGCTTCGTCAGTAAGATTGCCATCTTCATTAATGTAGCGAAAAGCAATTGAATCAGTGTCTTCGAGTTTTTTTAGAGTTGCAGAATCAGCAAAATAATTTCCATCCATATGTGCTATTGGAACGCGAATAAGCTGATGCGCACTATATTTATTAGTGAAGGCGGAGTTTTTATTTTCAACGCGCAAATTCATAGTCTGACAAATGAATTTCATTTTTTTGTTACGCGTAAGCACCCCAGGAAGAAGCCCAGCTTCGGTGAGAATTTGAAAGCCGTTGCATATACCAAGAACTCTAACGCCTTTTTCGGAAAGTCTTTTTACTTCCATCATAACCGGTGAAATCGCGGCCATCGCACCAGAGCGCAAATAGTCGCCGTAAGAAAATCCGCCGGGAACAATTACTAAATCTAGATCGTCATCAAGCTTGGTTTCTTGATGCCAAATTCTTTGCACACGTGAGCCGATTTTTTGTAAAGCATCAACGGCGTCGCGATCGCAATTTGAGCCGGGAAAAGTAATTACTGCTGATTTCATTAGATGGCCTCGTAGCTGTAGTCTTCGATGATTTTATTGACGAGCAACTTGTCGCAAATTTCGTCAACGATTTGTTTGATTTTTGCTGGATCATTTTCGGCAATTTCAAGCTCTACAACCTTGCCCTGCCTAACTTGCGAGATTTGTGCAAAGCCAAGATTTTTTTGCAAAGAACTCTCAATTGCTTTGCCTTGCGTATCGAGTACGCCTTTTTTTAGAGAGATTAGAATTCTGATTTTCATGCTATTTTATTCCTAAACGTGAAGCTACTTCCTTATAGGCCTCGACTAATCCGCCAAGATTTCTCCTAAATCGATCTTTGTCGAGTTTTTCGGAAGTTGATTGATCCCAAAGTCTGCAGCTATCTGGGCTGATCTCGTCAGCCAGAATGATTGAACCTTGCGCATCAAATCCAAATTCAATCTTAAAATCAACCAAGCGAATGCCGATATTGATAAAAATCTTACACATGATTTCGTTGATACGGGCGGTGATGTTCTTGATTTCCTCGAGTTGTTTTTTAGTGACAATTTTTAGCACATTAATGGCGTGATCATCGTTAATTAGCGGATCTCCTAGTCCATCATCCTTAAAACAAATTTCAAAAACTGGTGCCGATAATTCTAAGCCTTCATTAATACCAAGGCGCTTAGCCATTGATCCAGCCGCAATGTTTCTGATGATTACCTCAAGTGGAATAATCGTAACTTTTTTAATCAACTGTTCACGCTCATTTAATCTTTTTACGAAATGAGTTGGAATTCCGGCGGTTGCGAGTTCATGCATTAAATATTCTGAAATCACATTATTCAAAATACCTTTCCCATCGATAATTTCTTTCTTCTCTCCGTTGAAAGCAGTGGCGCTGTCCTTGAAAAATTGGATAAGAAGATTTTCGTCTGAAGTTGTAAAAAGTTGTTTGGCTTTGCCTTCGTAAATTTTCTCTAATTTTTGCATGTGAGTAGTTGTAATGCGGCAATCACCGAGGCTTTTCGAACCTCGTTTCTATCGCCAGCAAAGTTGAATTTGCGGTTTACAATTGGATGGCTGTGACTTGCAACTGCGATATGTACAAAGCCCGATTTTTCTTCTGGTCCTGCAACTCCGGTAATGGAAATTGCAACATCGGCTTGTGAATTCTTCAATGCACCTTGAGCCATTTCTTCAGCGGTTTCTGCGCTTACTGCGCCAAAGTTTTTTAGTGTTTCTTTCTTTACTCCGAGTAGGTCGATTTTTGCCTGATTTGAATAAGTAACGAAACCGCGCTCAAGTACTTTTGATGCTCCAGGAATTTCGGTCAATAAAGCCGATAAAAGACCGCCAGTGCAGGATTCGGCGATGGTGATTTTTAACTTTTTTTCCTCGAAAATGCGTAAAATTTTTTGCGCTTGAGAGAGAAGGTTTGAGTTGAAGAACATTGAAATCTTGAGTGTTTAAGGAGCTTCTTAGATCCCTCCGTTTTTAGAAGTCAAAGAAGCTAGCAACAACTCGCGCTAATTTCAAAATAAACCAACTTATTTTCTTTAACATTCGAAGAGATGAGTTGCGACTTGCTTAAGCCCTTCGAATAAGTCACTGAAGCATTAAAATAAGGATTGGAAAAAATAGTTTTGATCCCGGTTCCAGATAATCTTCCGCTCGAGCCATTATATTTGTTTTTAGCATAACCGTAGTCGTAGAAAGGCTCAAAGGTGACTTTAAATCCAGGGCTGAAGCTAATTTTATTTCTGAAATAATAGCCAGAATCAGCAGAGACGTAATTTTCTTTAAAGCCGCGCACCGAATAATAGCCACCGACGGCGAATTGTTCAGAGCCAAAAAGTGTTTGTTTGGAAATTTGGCTGTCCATTTCAGTGCTGAAAGTCAGTGGAATAGTCGTAAATTTTTTTGCAGACGAGGCGTAAAATTTTAGAGCTTCAAATTGGGCTTTAGCAGTTGAGGAGGAAATATTTTGCTGATCTTTTTTGGCATTAAGCGCAGTTAATCCGCGGATGTAAGTAGGCTTAAAATAAAGACTGATGCCGTTGCTAAAATATGAAGAGGCAGAAAATCCTAAGTTTAAAATTGTTAATCTGCGCTCGGAATTACTCAACTTGGCGCCATTTTGATAACTCGCCGCACTTTTGGAAGTAAGCGAGCCGTTTATCGAGATTCTCAAGTCAGCTTTATTGAGTAAAACTCGATCGAGGCTGAGTCTATTTTGTTGTGAGAAGCCGTTTGTGACAAGCGAGGTATATGATCCGGCATTTGTTCCTTTGAATTCACTGCGCGAAAAATCGTAAGAAAATGTGTTGGATTTGAATGGGATAGAGATGCCGCTGCTAAAGGCTTCGAGGTTTTTAATCAGGTGATCGTCGTGCAAATTTGCTGTGTAACTTACGCTTAAACCGTCATTCAAAAACAAAAGATTATCGAGGCTTGAAGAAAAATTTGTGCGCTGCACGCCAGTGAATTTATTGCCCAAATTATCTTTGCCGACGGTCACATGGAGTGGAAATTTTTTCTGATTTTCGACAAGAATTTTGCTCTCACCATCAACGCTTCCTGGCTCGATTTTCATCGTCGCGCGATTAGATTGTAGACGATTGATTTGATAGATTCCCTGGTTGATTTCATTGACGTCGAGCACGTCGCCTTCGATATTTCCAAAGGCAGTAAATTTTTGCATTTTGTCAATCACGCGGTCTTGACCGAGAGAAATTTTTTCAATTTTTCCTTCGATAATTTTCAGCTCCAAAATACCAGTTTTTAGATTTTGTTTTGGTAGCGTGACTTGCGTAGTGACGTAGCCATGAGCGTGATAATAGTTGGTAATTTTCGTGACGATTTCGCCAAGAATTTCTGCTTCAAAACATTTGCCAATGAACGGTTCGCTGAGTTTTTTCTGGCGAAATGAAGAAAGAGAATTGGCGTCAACCAGCCTGATTTCATTGATCGTAAGGCAAGTTCTGGTTTTGCCTGAAGCGTTAAATTCTTGCCAATTTTTTTCTTGATCTATTTTTTTTCTGCGTTCGCGATCTTTTTTTATCGCCTCTAACTCCTTGCTGCGCGTGGTTTCTTCGATAATATTTTGCTGATTACGAGTAATCCAATCTTGTTCATTTACTGCGCTTTGTTGAGCTTTTGCTGAGAATGAAAAAAGCAAAAATGCTACACCAAAGGTGGATTTGGTGAGGGTGGGCATTGGGTTTTGGTGGTGTGGTGGGTTAAAACTTGGTGTGGTGAGTTAAAAACTAACTGGTGAAGTTAGCGGCGTAAGATTTTGGTTTAATTACTGCTAATTTTGGCTCTTCAACTTCGAAGTGAAATCCTCCCTTTTGGGCAAAATTAATTGCCTCATCTTTGGTTGAGAATTCAAAGTTAAATTGCGATGAAGTGTTACTTGCTGAAATCCAACCGGTTATTGGATTTACTGAGCGTATGGCATTATTTTCAATCGGGAGCATTAACCATTTTTTGGTATTTTTTTTACCAGATTGCATTGCGGATTTTGTTGGTTGAAAAATTCTGAATTTCATTTTTTAGTCTTTTGGAAAAAGTTTCTGAAAATTTTAAGAAGAGCTGCGCCAAAAATTAAAACACATCCCAGCCAAATCAACCAAATGAATGGTTTGTAATAAGCGCGGATGGCGTAATTTTCATTTTCATCCTTATTGCCAATAACCAAATAAACGTCACCGAAAATACGATGTTTTATCGAAGCTTCGTTAGTTGTTTGATCATTTACTGGATAGAAGCGCAGTTGCGGCTGTAAGTCTCCAAGCTCTTTGCCATTTTTAGAAAGAGTGAAATCTCCTTGCCGCGAGACGAAATTTTTTCCGGCGAAATATTCAATTTTTTCGAATTTAATTTTGTAATCACCAAGCATGAAAGATTCGCCTTGCTTTAGGCTGAGCTCTTTTACTAATCCAAAATAAGAAGAAAAAGTGACGCCAAGAATAATCAAAAAAAATCCGAGATGAGAAATATTCTTTGGAGTAGGTTTTGCAGATTTTGTTGAAAAGGCAATCAAAGCAAGGAAAGGCACGATCATGATTTTAAAAATCTGATTGTAGTAATCGGCGCCGATTGAAATGAATTCGCTAAATAATCCGCGAAGAAAAATTGGGTAAGTAGTGCCGAGAAGTACTACGAATAAAGCGACGAGCAAGAAATAATTATTTAGCAAAATTAATTTTTCGCTTCTGTCTATCATTACGGGTTTTGATCTTAAGCGATTCATCTTTGCGCCAAAAATTAGCAAAGCAGCTCCGCCAATTAGGAAAATTAAAGTGATTACAAAAAATCCGCGCTTGGCATCAATGGCGAATGAATGGACGGAACTCAAGACTCCGGAGCGAGTGAGAAAGATTCCAAGTAAACAAAGAATGAAGGTGAGGATCGCTAAAAAAACTGTCCAATTTTTGTAGATCTCTTTTTTTTCAACCAGTTTCACCGCGTGAATTAATGCGGTGGCAATGAGCCATGGCATTAGTGAGACATTTTCGACTGGATCCCAAAACCAATATCCGCCCCAACCAAGTTCGCGATATGCCCACCAAGAGCCGAGGCCAACTCCTAAAGTTAAAAATCCGTAAGAAAAAAATAGCCAAGGCGTCATTTTTCTGACGAAATCACGATCAACTTTTTCGCAAAGAAGCCCGGCGATGGCGAAAGAAAAAATTAATGAGAAGCCGAGGTAGCCCGTGTAAAGCATTGGCGGGTGTAGCGCCAGGCCAATATCTTGTAAGATTGGATTAAGACCAAGACCTTCGATTGGCATCGGAAAAATTCGCGCGAATGGATTAGAGGTGAAGGCGGTAAAAGCGGCAAAAAGTGCGATGATTAGCGACTGCGACGAAGTAATAATTAATTTTTGCCGCGCTGAAATTTTGCTCAAAAAACTAAAAGCAAGAGTGTAAGCAGAAAGGGTGGTAATAAGCAGCAACATTGACCCCTCGTGGTTTCCCCAAGAGCCAGAAATTTTGTAAATCAGCGGCTTTAAATGATGTGAATTTTTGTAAACATTTTCGACTGAGTAATCAGAAGTGACGAAAGAATAAATCAGACAAATCTGTGCAATGATCGCGGCAAAAAGCATGGCGGCGACGAGGCGCAGAGATATTTTTTGTAACTCTTCGAGTGAGATTTTGAACCTATTTTTTCTTAGATTTTCCCCAGGATTTACCTCAGGATTTCCTCCGGTATTTTCCCTGGCAAAAAAAATCAAAAACGGCAAAAAGATTCCGATTGAGAGAATCAGCAGAAGCAGTGCAAAACCTAGAATTGGAGCCATGTTCGGTAAAAACAAAAAATTAAAACCTGAAAATCATTCAGGAGAAGATCTTGATGTGCAGGAAATTTTTCCAACATTACAAGGCGAGGGCCCTTATGTTGGGAAGCCTGCGACTTTTATCAGACTTGGCGGTTGTAATCTCGCCTGCGAATTTTGCGACACTGAATTCGAATCTTACAAAAAAATTTCGCTCAAGAAAATTTTAGATCAGGCAAAAAAACTGAATAAAAAATTAGTTGTTATTACTGGCGGAGAGCCGATGCGTCAGCCAATTGAAAGGCTTTGTGACGAGTTGGTGAAGTTGGGTTTTCTTGTTCAGATCGAAACTAATGGCACGATTTTTCGGGAATTAAATTCTGAAGTTAAAATAATTTGTTCGCCAAAAATTACGAAAGGAAAATATCACCAAATCAGGCCAGACCTACTTGCGCGCATTGATGCTTTTAAATTTATTATTTCGAAATCGAACAAGGATTATTGCGAAGTGGGGGATGTTGGTCAGTCAAAAAGTAAAGCTCAAATTTATGTGCAGCCAATGGATGAATATAATGAAGCCAAGAACAGAGCTAATCTAAAGCATGCGGTGAAGTTGTGTGGCGAACTCGGATATTTTCTTTCGCTGCAGACTCACAAGATTTTGGGGATTAGGTAAATAATCTCGGATCGCCGCAAAGATTGATGAGGTAGATCTTGAAGCAAATAAGTCAGCAAAAATAGCTCTTCACTTGTTGCAAAATTTAAATCTGCGGGCTCGCCAGGGGGAGTGGGTAGATAAATAATTTTCAAATTCACTTCTTCAAACTCTTAACTAACCTTAAAAATGAATCTGAAAAAAATCTTACCGAAGAGTCTAGATCGCTGATTTTGAAGGATTTAAAATAATCAAGAGATAAAACTTTTGGCAATGACATTGAAAATTAGAAAGCGATCAAGTTTTATTGTGTCTTCAAAGTTTTAAATCACTCAGATGCTGCTTTGAGAAGTTTATCCTGTGGGGCTATAGCGCAGTTGGTAGCGCGCTTGCATGGCATGCAAGAGGTCTCGAGTTCGAATCTCGATAGCTCCACCATACTCTGTGAAGCCTAGAGCTATAAGGCTTCAGACCATATTATAAATTTTGACCGAAGGGGAGTCGAACTGTCCCCAAGATGCTCTCTACACCCTCTAGCACTGATCCCATAGGCTGCACTAAAAAGTGTGCAACATCTTGCTTAGGGAAACAACCCCGCTTGCGAACTTTTTGACAAAAAGAGACGCAAAATATTTGGGATTTTTTGGGAACTTTTCTTTAACGTAGGTCTGCAAGACCTTGATTTCACTACCCAAAACGAAGTGCAGCCTAAACGGAGATTTGGAGATCTCCCACTGTAACGCTGATTACCAATAACAGGAGAGGCTTTTGGGCGGGGGGGGGGGTGGCCAAGCCGCGTCTTATCGCAGATGTCCTGGAGTCTGCTGTCCAATTCCTAGTTCTCGATCCAGGTCTTACATCGTTCTGCGATGTACTTCTTCTTCATTAGGATTCTTCTTCCTAATAAAATTTTGAATTTTTATTGCTGCCTCCCTTACACGAACTTCAGTTCGTGGCTTGCGAAATGCACCATTACTTTGGGCAATCAATACTTCATGTACCGGTTTTAACAAAACTTCACTTGTGATAGTTAGGCAAAAATCATTTTCTGCAGCTTGTCCTTCATCAAGCTTTGTTAACAAAGATTTTAGATCACCCTCATTGTCACTTCCTCCAACAAGATGACCACCTTTTACGCTTTCTAGAGATGCGTCCAATAACGATTCCTGTTCTGTCGTTTTTGAATCTTCGGGAAAGATTCCATTACTTCTGACAAAGGAATTCTCTTCAAAAGTTACATCAAAAGTTGCAACAAATGGCATGCCTTTGGACTTCTCCAACAAATATCGCAACAATTCACCTCTGCCATTAATTTTTTCATGATTTGTAAAAACTTTTGCGCCGCTAAAATCAGCAACTTGGAATGTCCAGAAACCTTCATCGTCTTTAACTTCAAAAGCCTCCCCTCCTTTGGTGATACGGAAATTTTTATTGCCGAATAAAAAACCTTCACCGCCACCCAAAAAATTTGGTGTATTACCGCTTTCTACACCTCGTGCTGCTGAACCGATTCCGATCTGGCCATGTCTTTTTATTTCCTCTGACAAAACTTTAACCGATCGATTATGTGCAGCTAGTTCCAGCGGGATTCCCCATTGTCTAATCGAGAAATCTGCGGCATCAAAAGACAGTGAACGCCTAAATTCGTCAATCGGCTGAAGCTGGCTTGATTCAAGCGCGTGAATGTGAAGATAGTTAGGAGAAAGATCGAGCGCAGATGGAGTTGATCCTTCGCGACTTAATGAATCCAAAACACAAATCAGACGGTAAGTTTTTTGCCCCGAAGTTTTTTGCAATTTGCTCTCCTGACTTTGGATTATTTTTGTCACCTCTTTAGCATTGCCAAGGCAGTAAAATAGCTTCATTGCAGCATTATCTATCCAACCTTCTAAGCGCTCTGCAACTCCGCTGTAATCTCTTTTATGGAAATCGCTATCTGGGTTTGATAATTCAACATCGCCCCTTGATTTGACGATTCCTGGAATCACTTTAATAACTTTAGCATTCGCCATTGCTGGAATATATTGGCTAACTCCGGCGATTATCTCTCGTCCATATCGGGAGGTTTCTTCCTCGTTTAATCCACTTTTAAGCCAATGCTGCCAAGGCTCTGGCATTTCACTTTCAACTGTGGTGCCAAAGTTTGTTATCGGCGCAAAAGTGATTCTGCCAATGCCATTTCCTAAATTAGAAAACATGGCGTGAGGGCCGACGCAAAAAAACATCGAAGGTTTTTTCTTTAATTCTGGCGGAAGTTCTACTTCGGTTAAAAGCTTTAAGCGCGAAGTCATTTTTTGGTCGTCATGTGCCAGACCAAGCTTGCTATCAAGCTTTTCAATGTTCTGCCAGCTGCAATTAACAACGTAGTCTGATGATAGTTGTTGCTCGCTGCTGTTACTCAAAACAAATTTTCCGCTCGGTAAACGAGTAACATCAGTAACTTCAAAATTAGTTTCGATTCCAATGTTTTGATATTGCAACAGCTCTGTCCTTAGTTTTATTTCAAACTTTTCCCAATCGAGTAAATGTTCTTTAGTCTCAATTGCGTAGTCTACTTTGCTGGTATCGACATCCGTCTCGAATTCACGAGGATATAGTGTGCGATGTAAATGCGTTGTAGGGAAAATTTTATTTTTAGGGTCTGAATTGCACATTTTTTCAAAATGCAGCGCTGCCTCATCATACCTTGCCATCAGCTCCTGCCTTGGGATTATAGAATCTTTGACGATAAAATATCTGCCATTTCGCAAATATGACTCGTCTTCATTTCCAAGAACACAGTCGGGATATTGTTGCATAAAATCGACGGTATGCTCCATGTATGTTTTTGCTGTATTGGGATCAAAGTAATGATATCCAAGACCCATGCGACCCGGAGTTCTAGCGCTGGTTCCCTGTAAGATGTCGGGATTTTGTTCTAAAATTGTAACCTCGAATCCAAGCTTTGCTGCTTCCAAAGCCGTTGTGCAGCCAGCAACGCCGCCGCCAATAATAATTATTTTTTTCATGACCAAACCGTTTTGTTAATAAACACGGTTGGTAAAAAGTGCGGTTTTTTCTTGATTAACAAACTAGTAATATTCTCTTACGCATGAGAAAAATTCATTCGTAAAAAACATGGTAGCAAAACTTCCACCACTAAACTCACTGCGCGCTTTTGCATCAGCAGCAATGCACGAGAGCTTTACTGTGGCAGCTTCAGAGCTTAATGTTACCCAAGGTGCAGTCAGTAAGCAAATTGCGATTCTAGAAAATTATCTCGGTTTGAATTTATTTGAACGTAAGCATCAAAGCCTATCTTTGACTAAGGCGGGGAGAGGGTATTTAGAATCTATCGACGCTGCTTTGGATATCGTTGAGCAGGCAACTCGCAAATTGGTAAGGAGAAGTGACAAGGAAACGATCAATATCAGCATATTACCGTCACTGAGCAATCAATGGCTGATGCCAAGGCTAGAAGATTTTAAATCTCGTTATCCTCACTACAAAATAAACATACGAATAGGCGATAGCCATGTTGGCTTCGACAAGAGGGATGACACTGATTTTTCAATTAGAATCGCCAGAAAAAATAGTTGGCCAAATTTCTGCGTGGAGAAGTTGATAGAGGAAAAAATGATCTGCGTTTGCTCACCAAACCTAAAAATAAAACACCCAATAAAAAGCGCTGCCGACTTACTGAATCAAAACTTACTACTTCACACTTCGCGCCCAGATTGGAAAAACTACCTCAAAACTCATGGCGTTAAGAAAGCTGAAATAAATCACGATGGCGGTTTTCAACATTTTTTTATGTTGATTAAAGCTGCAAAAGACGCGCTTGGGATTGCTTTAATACCAGATTTTTTGATTAAGAACGAATTAGAAAATGGCAGTCTAAAAAAAGTTTTTGCGGCAGATTTTAGAAGCGGTTACAGCTACTACATAATCAACCAGAAGCAAAAATCTCACCTGCAAAAAATTGAAGATTTTAAGGATTGGATGAAGAAAAAAATTCTAGAGTAATTGGAAAAAAGTTCGCAAACACTCCCATCCGCTGCCAGCGAAAAACGCACTGCAAACTTTTAAGTGCAGCCTCTCAACCTTCGAAACCATTGTAAATAAAGGTTTCATAGCTTCATAAAAAAGGAGAGAGTCGTTCGCAATCAGGGACATCTGCTCCACCATCCGCTTTCGCTTCGCTACAGCGCGATTGGGAGAAGCACAATTGAGATGGAGTGATTAGCGAAACGGATGATCGCGCTGAAGCACGAAGTGCGTAAGCGGACTTTTCCAACAAACTCATACCAATCTGAAATCACCACTCAGAAATTATGTTTTACACCTACATACTAAACTCCCTCTCAAATCCAGATCTTTTCTAAATCGGCTCCACATCTAACTTAAAACGAAGATTATCCGAACACAATTTAGGTAAATCAATTCACACCAATAAATTCATTCCGAAGTAATAATTTTAATGACTGTCTGCAATTCACATCTTCTCCCGAAATGTTTCTCGGTTCTTTTTTGGAAATCTGCTCGTGAGCAATGATATCAAATAATTTTTTCGCAGAATTTTGTAGATTGTCTAAGGATCCTTTTACCGAACGATCACACTTGTGATTGTTGGCAACTTCTTCAAATTTTTTAAATCCAAGAGCAGGGGGGATGTGATTCATTACAGCCCTTATCAACAAACCGACAGCAATATAGTTTCCGTATTTTCAAAAAAGGTGAGAGTCGGGCGCAATCATAGTCATGTACTCTGCCATTACAGAGAACTACGCTTAATCTACTCACAGGACTGCGCTCTTTCTCAGAGTCGCTCAAAGTTACAATTTAGCCGATAGATTTTATCACAACTTGTGTGATATCGCGCTCACCAAATTGCTTCATCCCGCACAACTTCTAATGCTCACGTAGAAACCGACACGAAGTTGGAGAATTTTATTTTCATAAAAATTTGGGATGCAGTGCGAATTAAAAAAGAGTAATAAAGCAAATGAACACATTGAATATATTCATTTGTACCTTTTGGTTAGAGGTGAATAATCCGATTTTTATCAACCTAACTTCATAAGAATCTAACAAAAATGCCTGAAGCGAAAAATAAAACCCCTAAACCTGAAATGGGTTTTTTTAAAACCCTTGCAATTGCTCTCATCTGCGCCGGATTTGTGCGTTCATTTTTCTTTGAACCATTTCACATTCCTTCTGGTTCAATGAAGCCAAATTTACTCATCGGTGATTATATTTTTGTCGCTAAATATTCTTACGGCTACAGCCGCTACTCGTTTCCTTTTGGGCTACATCTTTTTGAGGGAAGATTTTGGCAAAAAAATAAACCGCAGCGCGGTGATGTTGCGGTTTTTCGACTGCCTTCAAATCCAGATATTAACTACATTAAGCGCGTTATTGGCTTGCCCAAAGATCGCATTCAAGTGAGAGATGGCGAGCTCTACATTAATGAGCAGAAAGTTGAAAAAACCGCCGACGGATCATTTGGCGATGTAGATTCTGGAATTGAAATACCAATCAGGAAATTCGTTGAAACTTTGCCTTCCGGAAAAGAAATGACTGTTCTCGATCAACTCAAAACACTACAAGACAATACGGGAATTTATGAAGTTCCGGATGGTCATTATTTTGTAATGGGAGACAATCGCGACAACTCACAAGATAGCAGATTTCTTGAGCATGTTGGCTACGTGCCAGAAGAAAATTTTGTTGGCCGTGCCACGATTATTTTCTTCTCTGCTGCCAAGCCAATTTGGCAATTTTGGCAATGGCCAAGCTCGATTCGCTTCGAGAGAATTTTGAATAAGATTGATGGTTAATTAAATGTTCGATTCTTCCATCATCTTCGTGAAGACGGATAATCCAAAAGATTATTAATTAATTCGAGCTCTCCAATGTTGATTTCAGATTTTACAAGAATGACAAACTTAACTTTCTGGCAACAACAAACAAAGTAACAAAATGACTAAAAAACCCGCCGACTCCAAACTTGAATCTTTCATTACCAATCTTGACGAAACAAAGAAGGCCGACTTACTCAAAGAAAGTAAAAGTGAAATTAGCTTTGCTGGAAATGTCGTAGAAATTCATGAAGAAAAACAAGATTTGGGCATCAGTGTAAAAAATAAAACTAGCTCTAAATTATTGCGTCTATTCTTTATAGTGGCGGTTTTAGTAATATTGGAATTCATCTTATTATTCTTCTTCTTTGAAGAAATCGAAGGCATCAAAGCCGTGATCAATCGATACTTTAATCAATAACTCAGAACTATCTTCTTTCCCTAAGGATTTTTTGCGTTGCAAAGGCGGCAACTCCGCAGCTGCCGACCACTAAAACCGTTGTCGAAACACCGTCGCCAGGTATATTGCCAACCAAAAATGAAGAGCAGGCTGCAAGAGAAAATTGTATTGTTCCAAGCAATGCAGAAGCCGATCCGCTGTGAGCAGCCTGATTAGCCAAAGCTGATGCAGTTGCATTTGGAAATGTCATTCCGCAACTAAAAAGGAAGGCGCAAAATAGTGGGGTAATTACCCAAAAATCGTGATTACTTGCGGCAGAAATCAGCAACAAAATTCCAACTAAAAAAGGCAGAAAAATAATTTTTTTGAAAAACAATTCGAGCGAAAATCTTCTCAATAAATAAGCGTTAATCTGCGAGGCGCAGACAAAACCAATGGCATTAAGTGAAAAAATTAATCCGAATTCGCGCGAAGAAAGACCAAAAAAATCGAGATAAATTGATGGCGATCCTGTTACAAAAGCAAAAAGCCCAGCCATCATTAAGCCTCCAGTTAAAGAGCTTCTAACGAAGTTGCGGTCGCGTAAAATTCCTAAATATTTTCGAAAGGCTTTGGATATTTTTTCATTTTCATCAGCGCCTTTGGTTTCAGGAATAGAGCGATATGCGAGCAGTAAGCAAAAAACCGAGAAGAAGCTCAAAAAAGCAAAAATAGATCTCCATCCGAATTGCTCGAGTAATAAATTACCGATGAGCGGAGCTAGAATCGGCGCCGCGCCCATCACTAAAATCAAATGTGAAAAAACGCGTCCAGATTCTTGTGGCGTAAAAAGATCGCGCACAATCGCCCGCGGAACAACTGTGCAAGCGCATGCACCAAAGGCTTGAAAAAAGCGTAGCACAATTAACTGCTCAATATTTTTGCAGAAGTAGCAACCAATTGATGAGAGTGTGAAGAGAAAAAGTCCAAAAAAAAGCGGCGGTTTTTTCCCGAAGCGATCGACGATTGGACCGTAAATAATTTGCCCAAAAGTAATACCTATAAAATAGGTGGTAAGCGACAATTGAAGCATTCTTTCTGGCGCTTTGAACTCGTCGCTAATTGCGTTGAATGCGGGAAGGTAGACGTCAATTGTCAGTGGTCCTAGAGCAATTATTCCACCGAGAACAAGAAGTAGAATTACAAAATCTTTTTTGTTTTTTGGGCGGAGGTGGTAGGACATTATTAAATTAGTTTCATATTTCCGTAATCGACATCGCGGTGATATTTTTTCTTGGTGAAGGCAAGGATTAATCCAAAGCAAATCGACATCGCAATCATTGATGAACCTCCATAACTAATGAATGGAAGGGTCATTCCTTTCGTAGGCAAGAGACGCATGCTTACACCAATATTCACCATTACCTGAATCGAAAACTGCATCATCAATCCACAGAGTGAGAGATAAATGAATAAATCTTCTTCTTCTAAGGCGCGCTTGACGATTCTGGTTATTAAGTAGACAAAAATCACGAGTAAAATAATACAAGAAAGAACGCCGAACTCTTCACCTACAACAGCAAAAATAAAATCCGTGTGTGCGTCAGGAATGAATTTCTTTACTACGCCATTGCCCGGTCCAGTACCAAAGAATGAGCCGTTCACGAAGGCATCGAGTGACCTTTCAACTTGGTAATTTTTTTCGCCGGAATCGAGGAATTTATTAATGCGATCTTCGACGTGCGGGAAAACTAAATAAGCACCGAATCCGCCAACAATAGCGAGAATGCCAAGAGCAATAATCAGCGCCCAAGGCAAGCCGTAAACGAAAAGCTGCACTACCCACAAGATAGCAAAGGTTAAAGTCATTCCAAGATCGGGTTGTAATAGTAGGAAACAAACGATTACGAGAAATAATCCTGCAGAACTTCCGTATTTTATTTTCCAAGATTCCGCAGTGAAACGCTGTAATAAAAAAGCATTAACGACAACGAAGAAAGTCTTGGCAAATTCAGATGGCTGTAAGGTGAATCCAAGAACAGAAACCCATCTTTTTGCGCCTTTAATTTCTACTCCATGGACCAAAACTAACAGCAATAAAAAGATTGAACCAGCCAATCCTGCAAGCGCGAGAAGTTTGATTTTCTCTTGATCGAGAAAGGAAATTGCCACCAACATCACCAGTGCAATCACAGCAAAAATAAGCTGTTTTTTAAGGAAAAAAAATTTGTCGACCTCGATTCTCTTGGCAATCGCCGGACTAGAACTGGCGATCATAATCAGCCCAAAAGCCATGATACCAATGATTAGAAAGAAATTAATTTTGTCGATATCGAGCCACCATTTTTTGAACAAATTCAAATAGCGACGGTCGAAGAGTTGATTGACCTTATCCATTGTTTGAGATTTAGATTTTGGATTTAATGTTTTTGGAATCCTAAAACTTACTTTTTAAATGATGAAAAAATCCTCCAACAAAATGTGGGGCGGAAGATTTGATGCCAAGCCGTCTGATCTGATGCAAGAAATCAATCAATCAATTACTTTTGATAAAAAGCTCTATAAGCACGATATTCAAGGCTCCACGGCACATGCAAAAATGCTCGCTCAGGTTGGAGTTTTAACAAAAGCTGAATTGGAAAAAATTATTTCTGGATTAAAAAAAGTCGAAAAAGAAATCGCGGAAGATGAGTTTAATTTCAAAATTGAGCTCGAAGATATCCACATGAATATTGAATCGCGCTTACGTGAAATTATCGGTGATGTAGCTGGCAAGCTTCACACCGCAAGGTCTCGCAATGATCAAGTTGCCACAGATTTTCGTCTTTTTGTTCGTGATGAAATTGACGAAGTACTAAAATTAATTTCTGATTTGCAGAAAAATTTAGTAAAAAAAGCGGAAGAAAACCTCGGCGTGATATTGCCTGGATTCACGCATCTACAAGTCGCGCAACCGGTTTTATTTTCACATCACCTGCTTGCTTATTTCGAAATGTTCAAACGCGATAGTTCGCGACTTCACGATTTACGCGCCCGCATGAATGAGTGCCCACTCGGCGCTTGCGCTTTGGCCGGCACATCTTTTCCCATTGATCGCAACTTTACCGCCAAAGAATTGGGTTTTTCTCGTCCTACTGCCAACTCAATGGACTCAGTATCCGACCGCGATTTCGCCATTGAATATTTATTTTGTCTTGCCCTCGTAGCAACTCATCTTTCTCGTTTTGCTGAAGAAATTGTGATCTGGATGAGTAAAGGTTTTGAATTCGTAAAACTCTCTGACGCCTTTACTTCTGGCTCTTCAATCATGCCGCAGAAAAAAAATCCCGACGCCGCAGAATTAGTTCGTGGTAAATCTGGCAGAATTTTCGGCGCCTTGATTGCGCTTTTGACGACAATCAAAGGCCTTACTCTTACCTATTCCAAAGACATGCAGGAAGATAAAGAGCCGGTTTTCGACGCTTCCGCAAATTCTAAACTTTGCCTGCGTGCAATGGCTGGAATGATTGCCGACATGAAAGTTAATCAAGACAAAATGCTCAAAATGGCGGGAAGCGGCTATTCAACTGCAACAGACTTGGCTGATTGGTTAGTAAAAAATCTCAAAATGCCTTTTCGCGATGCGCATCACGTCACTGGAACAATCGTCAAAATGGCTGAAAATAAAGGCGTAGATTTGCACGAATTAAAAATTTCTGAAATGCAAAAAATTGAGAAAAAAATTACTACAAAAATTTTTGATGTACTCTCTGTCGAAAATTCTGTAGCCAGCCGAACCAGTATTGGCGGCACTTCGCAACTAAGAGTCAAAGAAGAAATCGCTAAAGCAAAGAAATATTTAAGGTAAATAAGGAGTATCCTTGGATCTCGGCAAAGAAAGTTGTGATGCTGATGTTGGATTGATAAAAAAATTCTTTTTCTTTCCTAATTCCAAACACAGATTTTCCATCCTGCTCAGGCCTTCAATCAATCTTTCTGGCGGATTTTTGCTAATGGTGATGCGAAAAGCCATGGCTCTTGGATCAAGACCACAACCCGATCCGGGCAATATTGCGACCTTTTCTGCCTTAATGAGTAACTCAGAAAAATCGATGTCTTTTCTTAACGAATTAAAATCTCCAGGAGCATTTAGACCGATTAATCCTGGAATTTTAATGGTGCATTGCAAACCACCTTTTGGAACAGCTACTAATCCACAAAAACCGTCACCCAATTTAGAATTGAGTCGATCAACACATTCATTAACTCGTAATAAGTTTTTTGAATATAGCTCGTTGGACTCTGCAATAAATTTTTTAAAATCAAGGGAATGAGTCTTAAGTAATTCTGCCGCTAAATGCTGAGTTGGAAAACTCGGGCCAAAATCTTTTGCAAGAAAATCTTTTTTATCATCCAGAATTTGATTGACCAAATTTTTACCACCTAACGCGAAGCACAGCGCAAGACTAGGCGCTAAACTTTTTGATAGAGATCTTGCGGTCATGGTAAAATCACTAACTTTGGAACAAGCTCCAAAACTTGCATGCGGACTAAAACCACTTTCGGAAGAAATCGGACCAATTGAATTCGAAGCTTCATCAGAAAATACAATCATCTCCGGATGGCCAGCCAATCTAAGTGTAGCATTATGAAGAACTACAACCCTTGCCAAAGACTCTAATTCTTTTTTTGTGTAAGTTGCGCCAGTTGGATTGTCGGGATTGACAAAAATCCACAATTTGGCGTCACGATTCTTCTCCAGCATTTCTTCCAGAATCTTTGGTGTAACTTTGAAGTCAGTAGACTTATCCAAGCTAGTCAAATCAATGTTGAATTCTCGGCGATATATTGAATCAAAAAACAAACCAAAACATGGCGCAGTCATCAGAACCTTGTCGCCTTTTTTACCGTCACTTCCTGAATTCAGCACTCTATCTAGAATAAGATGCAAAACTTGATGAATTGATTGAGTGAATAATGGCTTACACCCATCTATATCAAAACCATCTTCGGCATAATGATGTTTAACGGCATTTTGTAAATTCTCATACCCCTCCATGTTGCGATATCTATAGCTGTGTGCGTAATCATTATCGCTAGAATAAGATTTCTTCAGAATATCTCCAACCATCTCTGGAACTGGTCTCCCTGGTATCGAAGCGCAGAGAGTAATAAAATCCTTATCGCCAACGTGACGATTTTGCGGCAGCATTTTCAGCTCTTCGAAATTCTTAGCAAAAGCTTCTGAATTTTTAACTACCCTGACTAGTTCAGAAAGTGTTCTGCGCATAAATCCTGTAACAGTATTTTATATTTACGAAACTTCTCCTGATCTTGCCTCAAATCCTCTAAAACCTTAATAAACATCTCATCTGAAAAACTTGTGAGACATCCATTCAAAACCTCGATAATCTCAGATTTATTTAGCCCTATATCATCTTTTATCATCTCAATCGACAAGATAGCTTTAGAAATTTTTTCTAAAACCTCAGTCGCAAAAAAATTATTTTTTAGAGATTCATTAAGTTCTGAATTCAAAACTCCGATTAAATTATCGTAAGCAATAGTAAGAAAATTTTCGATTCGTTCAATCTGCAAATAAAAGTCTTCGTTGATATTCGTAGTATATTTAAGAATACCAAAGTCACTTCTAGCCCTTCCTAATCTTTGCACATCGCGCACAAAATTATTCACTTTCTGTTCCATAAATTACCGTCATTACTCACATCTAAATTTAGATGTAACTCGATTAGCCAATTCTAAATAAATGAAAATCATTAATAGGTTAATTTCGAATTCGCAAACTCAACTTTAAAGATTTTTTTCTTAGCTTTTATTTGCGCAACAAATCTAAATGGATTAATTGCATTATGAAAATAGATGTTAATGTCTTCTCTCATGGGGCTGTAAGGCCCGTTAAATCCTGAAATAATATTGGGGTCAAATGAATTTTGGAAAATCACTCTGCGTAATTTTAATCGCATTTTTAACAATGACCGCTTGCGGCAAGAAGGGTCCGCTGAAATATCCTGGCGAACAAAAGCGTCCAAGATTCGACAAAGTGATTGACGAAAATGAGTAATCTACTTGGTTTTGATTCAATCAGATCAAGGCTTCTTGCCTCTTATCAAAATAAAAAACTGCCACACGCAATTTTACTTTTAGGCAAAAAAGGAATCGGCAAAGCAAGTTTTGCGCGCGAGTTTGCGCTGCAAATCACACATTCGAATCCCGATATTTTATTAATCGAAAAAGAAGCTGAAAAAAAAGAAATCGGTGTCGAAAAAATCCGCAGCATCAAAGAGTTTTCCAACCAAACTGCGGCGATTTCGGAAAGTAAATTTATTGTTATTGATTCTGCTTGTGAGCTTACCAAATCAGCTGCCAACGCCGTTTTAAAAATTCTCGAAGAACCACTTCCGAATAATTTTTTAATTCTTGTTGCTCACAATTTACATCGAGTTTTGCCGACGATTAGATCGCGTTGTCAGACCGTAAAAATTCCTGATTTGTCGCGTGCTAATTTCATAAAAATTGTTAAGGATGACGTCGAATTTATCGCCGAAATTTGTGACAATTCTCCCGCCGAAGCAATTCGGCTCGGAGCAGAATTGTCAAGGTTCTACGCCTTATTTCTGCGTTCAATTATCAACAAAAAACTCAGCGAAGAATTACTAAAAAAAGTTGCTGACAAAAGTTACTCATTTCAAATCACTGAAAAATCCTGCGAATTCTTTTTCAATCGCTTGAGTAAATTTTCGCGCGGCACTGATCTAAATTTTTTCTTCGAGGAAGAAAAAGCCTTTCTCACTTTAGTCAAAAAAGATATCTTCCCAATCTACGACAAGACCTTGATTTTACTGAATAAAACCCAATCTCTCCACCTCGACAAAAAACTGACTCTGATCAATATTTTTAATCAACTACTGTAAATTAATTAGTTTGAGATTTTCTATTCGCCATCCCCGCGAAGTTAAAGATTCAGCAAGCGGCTTTCGCGAAGAGGGCGCAATATTTCAAACTGAATTAGTGAATTTTTACAGAAATGACTAACCAATTTTACGAATGACTAAACTCTTCAAAAGCATCGGATTAATGAGTGGCACTTCAATGGACGGAATTGATTTGGCACTGATTGAAAGTAACGGAAAAGAGGTGATTAAGCGCCACCCAGATTTTCTGCATTTACGTTACGAACAGGATTTTAAAGAGCGGATGCGTAGCGTGATTTACAAAGCTCCGACGCTGATGCAAATCAAAGAAATTGAAAATGAATTAACCCTGATTCACGCAAATTTGGTGAATGAATTTCTGGCCAAAAATAAAATCAAACCGAGCGAAATTGACGTGATCGGATTTCACGGACACACAATTTTTCACATGCCGCAGCAGTTAATGACTTGGCAGATCGGCAATGCTCAACTTCTCGCGCACAAAACAGGAATCAATGTCGTGAGCGATTTTCGCACTCGCGACTTAATGCTCGGCGGTCAAGGAGCTCCTCTCGTGCCGATTTATCATTTTTATTTATTTCACGATCAGTCACGTCCAACCGCTGCATTAAACATTGGCGGCATCTCTAACATTACTTATTTTGACGGTGAAGAGAATAGCATTGAGGCTTTTGATGTCTGCTTCGGAAATGCTCCATTCGATGATTTAATAAAGAAAAAATTCGGCCAAGATTTTGACGAAGACGGTAAGTTAAGCAAAAGCGGTCATGCTGATTTCATCATTGCCGACCACATTTTGCAGAATGAAATTTTTCACCGGAAGCCTGCCAAATCTTTCGGCCGCGATGATTTCGCCGAACTAATTGCGCCAATTACTAATCTTAAAATTGAAGACGCGCTTGCCACTTTCGCTTACATGCACGCATGCACCGTCGCAATAAATCTCGATTTTCTTCCGAAAAAACCAAAAGAAATTTTTGTGTGTGGTGGTGGTAGAAAAAATGTCGCAATCATTGACGAAATGAAAAAGTGGCTGACCGGAATCGAAGTAAAATCTACCGAAGAAATTGGTATAAATGGTGATTCAGTTGAAGCAGAGGCATTCGCATTTTTAGCCATTCGTAGCTTACTTAATTTACCAATTAGCTTCACTAAAACTACCGGAACTAAGTCACCTTCTTGCGCTGGAGTTTTGCACAGATTTTAGTTTACAAGGCTAAGTAAATTTTCGCCGGTTGAGCGAGGTTGAGACCTATAAAATATTGGCAGGATTCTAGAGGTCTCGACTTCGCTCAACCGGCGAAATTTAGCATCTTTAAAAAAATATTTTTTGAACTTTTGGTAGCGGAAGTTAAGGCCTCGATAGCTCTGTCGACAGTAAGTATCTTTTTACAATACCCCAAACTGCTCGCGAATAATTCTTTCCTCGAGCGAGTGATCAGCATCGAAAAGCAGCTTAAAAGTGATTGACTGATCTTCACAAATTTCAACTTCTTTTACGTCGCGAACTTCAAACGAATCTGCTGTAGCACTGACTCGCCGCGATTCAGATTCTAAAACTGTAAATTTGATTTTACTGCTAGCCGGCAAGAGCGCGCCGTGCCAATTACGCGGACGAAATGGGCTGATTGGAGTTAAGGCAAGAATTTCAGCGCTGAATGGAATGATTGGCCCGCCGGCGGAAAGATTGTAAGCGGTGCTGCCGGCGGAAGTTGCGACCAGAACTCCATCTGCAGCGAGGCAGGCCACCCTTTCTTGTCCGTTAATTTCGATTTTAATTTTGGCGATTTGGCTGGTTTGACGAATCAGCGCCACTTCGTTAATTGCGAGATGTGAATATTTCTTTCCCACAGCGTCAGTCACTTGCATGTGCAGCGGATGCAGCGTTGCCATTTCTGCCTTGGCAAGATTTTCTAAAAAATTTTCTTGGTGAAATGAATTCATTAAAAACCCAACCGTGCCACAATTTACGCCGTAAATCGGAATTAATTCTCCTTGAGGGTTTTTTCCGAACTCATGAAGGATATGAAGCATTAAGCCGTCGCCACCAATGGCGATTACTTTTTCGATTCCATCAAAATTTTTACCAAGAATTTTGTGGTCTAAGCTAAGATCTTTGAAGCCAAATTTTTGTACGAGAAAATTTTTTTTCTCTTCGGCGTCGCGATTATTTTTAGCGGCGATTACGGCGATTTTTTTCATGCTAAAGACAGTTTTTTTGATTATTCTCAATCTCGACTCTTCATTGCAAGCGAGGCAATTCATTTAGCAATTCGCAAATGAATACCCAGACTGTTTCGCAATGATTAAGATTAGGTCAAGAAAGTGTCCTTCAACCAAAGATCATGGCGACTCCATGAGGGAATTATGCTTAACTTGCTAAACTTTACTAATTTCGTAAAGAGCAATGGCGGCGGCAACTGAGGCATTTAAACTTTCGACCTCTTTTTCAATTTCGATGCGAACTAGAAGATCGCAATTTTTTTTCACTAGGTCGCGTATTCCTCCCCCTTCCGAACCAACCACTAAAGCGATGTTTTTGTAATCTTTCACTTCGCTTAATTTCACCTCACCTTCACCGGCCAAACCAACGCACCAGTAACCGATTTTTTTTATTTTTTCGAAAAGATTGTTGAAATTGGTAACGACGACGAGATCAACAAACTCGATAGTTCCTGCTGAAGCTTTGATGATTGTAGAATTTTCTTGTGGTGCATGATGCTCACAAAAAATGATTTTTTTTACGCCGAAACTTGCAGCGCTGCGAATAATTGCGCCAACATTGTGCGGATCAGAAATTTGATCGAGTAAGAGAAGCAGCGGAAGCTTTTCGCCTTGAGGAATTGCACATAGTTCTTCGAGAAGGGAATTTTGATTTTGCACAGGAAGTCTTGCCGCCTTGATTAACAAGCCTTGGTGTGGTTGTTGACTTCCAACGAAATCTTCAATCACTGTTCCGTCAACCAAATGAATGAGTGAAGAGAAATTTTGAAGAGAATTTTTAGCTAGAAAATTTTTGAGCTCAGTGACGGAATTTGCTGTGACAAGAATTTCTAAAATCTTGCGGCGCCCCTGTTTTAAAGCTGTGAACACAGGGTGCTTTCCGCAGATCAAAACGTAATCTACTTTACCTTCACGGGTTTTTTGATCATCTCTAGTGTGACGAGGTGGAGCGCGGTGGGAAGTCTTGCGAGAAGGCTTGTAAATCTTGTCGCGAGAACTTCCTCGCTGCGCTCGTGACATTACTGTTTTTTGTTTTTCTTGTCGTTCTTAATTTCTTTTGGTTCTTCAGCAGCTATTGACTCGGCATCAATTGCTGCAGGTTCAATCTCTACTGGCTCTATCGCTGCTGGAGCTGCTTCTGCAGCAGTTTCAGCTTTTTTTGGTTCGACCGCTTCTTTGAGTTTAATTACAATTTTGACCTTCGCGTCTTTCACGATTTTTGCTTCGATTTCATTGGTTTTATCTTGCTCAAGTTGCTCACGGAGATTTTGTTTAACTGAATCGAAAGGCAATGGTTGAGCTTCACGAACTTCGCTAAATTTCACTAAGTGCCAGCCGAATTTGGTTTGGATTGGCGCTGAAATTTCGTCTTGTTTGAGATTCGCAATCGCGTCAGCAATTTCTTTAATCATATTCTCTTCAAGCACGAAGCCAAGATCTCCGCCACGTTCAGCAGATTCTTGATCGATAGAATATTTTTTTGCAGCGTCAGAAAATCTAATTGATTTTTTCTTCGCAGTTATTTCTTTGTAAATTTTTTCCGCCTCTTCTTTGCTCTTGGCAACAATGTGGAAAATAGAATATTCTTTCTTACCCGCTAGGTTGCTGCTAATCTCAGCGTATTTCGCACTGACTTTTTGTTCAGTAACTTCCTTCTCAAGAACCGAATCGATGTAAGATTGGCGCAAGATCTTGCTTTCCGCAGCTGCAACGCGCTCTTTAACTTTCTTGTCTTTCATTACGTTGGAACGCTTCGCCAATTTGCTTAATTCTTTGTCGAGGTAAGTTTCTTTAATCAAAATATCGAGAACCTCTTTTGGTAAATTTTCAATTGCTGGAACTGCAACTTCTTCGCCTTGGCCTTCAAAAATATTACGTAATTTTTGCTCAATTTCAGATTGATAAATTTCCTGACCGTTAACTTTTGCAACGACCATTCCTTTTTCTTTTTTGTTATTGAGGTAGTAAGAGGCCCCCAAGACTACGGCGGCAATTAAAGTGATGGCGCTGAAAATTCTGACCGAGTTTTTATTTCTTGAGTAACGTCTCATATTTTTGGAATTACGAATTGAGGAAAAATTTTAATAGAGTTGCAAATCGCCGTGAGACTCTCTGGACTTGGGTTCTTGAGGATTCCATTGGTAACCAAAACATTGTCGATTCCGAAATCAACAGCGCCTTTAATGTCAGTGGGGAGGCCATCGCCAATTGCAAGAATCTTACTTTTCTCAGTGATGTTGAAAATCTGCAACACCATTTTGTAAACTTCTGGAAAAGGCTTCCCATAATAAGAAACGACGCCACCGAGCTTTTCATATTCACTCGCCAAAACACCAGCGCAGATTTGTTCTCGGCCATCTTGTTTAACTACTGTGAGGTCGGGATTTACGCAGATCAGTGGTAGATTAAATTTTTTCGCTTCGAGTAATTGCGGCATTTTTTCGGCTAGCACTGAATTTTCTCCATCAAAACCAGTAGTAATGGCAAATTTTGCCTCGCTTGCACTCTCGACCATTTGATGGCCTGATCCATTGAGCAAATCGACATCTTTTTCTGGTCCTATGTAAAAATATTTTTCGCCCGGAATTTTTTGTAATGCGAGAAAAGCCGCTTCGCCGGAAGTTAAAATAAAATCGTAAAGATCTGGCGTGGCGCCAAATGTTTTGAGCGCTTCTGCAACTTTATTCGCACGTCTTGGCGCATTTGAAAGAAAGCAGATCTTTTTGTTTTTTTTGCGTAAAAAAGAAATTGCATCAACCGCCCCGGGATAGGCTGTGCTGCCATCGTGAATTACGCCCCAAACATCGAAAATAAAATAGTCGTAAAGATCCGCAAACTGTCGGATATCGTCCTTGAATTGCATTGGTTTGGAGTGTGATTGTTTCAGTAAATTAATTCTTAATTAGCAAATATAAATATCACTATCGGGCTTTTGGTTAATTTCAAACCTTCCGACTTCTCTTGCTGGTGAGGGAGAAGTTATTGGAAGATTTGCTGATATTAATGACTTAAGCGTTTCTTTGGCATAATCATTACGATCTGAACTAAGAACAAGATCTGTTTTTGATTTTGATACTTCTTCTAGTGGAGATTGAAGATTCGCTAAATTTTCTGTTCGTCCCGACGTTTCTTCCGTTCTGTCTTCATGACGAAGGCGTGAACTTTTTCGGAGCAGCGTTTTAGAGAGTGAAATTAACTTGTTATTGATTCGTGAAGATCGAAGAGAAATCCGAGAAATTCTTGGCCACCTAATCTTGAGTTGGGATGATTTTTGCTTTTCTAAAGCCACCGCTATCATAATTTATTTTGCTGTGAGTTTTTCTAAATTTTTTTGTGCTTGCGCTAAAATTTCTTGAAGTTTTGGCTTTTCCATTTTGCGCAAATTGGCATAAGCAAAGGTTAGGCGCTGATTATTTTTTAGTTGCGCTTCATTTTCTTGTAAAAAATTCCAATAAAGGGCGTTGAAAGGGCAGGCTTTTTCACCAACCGTAATTTCTGGGTCAAAGCGGCAAGATTTACAAAAATTCGACATGCGCGAAATATATTTTCCACTTGCCGCGTAAGGCTTGCTTGCCATCAATCCGGCATCAGCATGCAGCGCCATTCCAAATGTGTTGGGAAGTTCAACCCACTCAAAAGCATCGGCGTAAACTCCTAGATACCATTCATGAACTTGCTTAGGAGAGAGACCGGCAATCAAGGCAAAATTTCCAGTAATCATTAAACGCTGAATGTGGTGCGAATAGGCGTGTTGCTTGGTTTGTTTGACTACTTCGCTTAAACAAAACATTTGGGTTTCGCCATTCCAATAAAATTCTGGTAAATCTTTTTTAGCGTTAAGGAAGTTGCTTTCTAAATATTGCGGCATCTTCAACCAATAGATGCCTCGCACATATTCGCGCCAGCCCAAAATTTGACGGATAAATCCCTCAACAGAATTTAGCGGCGCTTTACCTTCGTGATAAGCGTTTTCAGCCATTTTGCAAATTTCTAGCGGCTCTAATAATCCAACATTAATGTAACAAGAAAGTAGCGAGTGATAAAGATAGGGCTCATTTGACAGCATCGCGTCTTGGTAATCGCCAAAATTAATCAGCAACTCATCAATAAAATGTTCAGCCTCAAGCAAAGCTTGATTGCGAGTTACGGCAAAATGAAAAGGCAATAAATCGCCAAAATTTTTCTGAAATTTTTCTGCAACTAAATCCAAAACTTCTGAAGTAATCGCGTCTTTTTTGTGACTGATTCTTGTTGGCGATTTCGTGCCAGTTTTTAGCGCTTTGCGATTTTCAATATCGTAATTCCACTTGCCGCCAATTGGCTTATTTGTAGCATCAAGCAAGATTTTATGTTTCTTGCGCATCTCTCGATAAAAGAATTCTAAGCGTAATTGTTTTTTGCCTTTTGCCCAATTTCTAAACTCAGCTTGGCTACATAAAAAACGCGTGTCAGGAAAAATTTCAAAAGTGATTTTATAAATTTTTTGCCAGTGCAGAACTTTTTGCCAAACCCGATATTCTGAAGGCTCAGTTAGATAAATTTTTCGCGGCTTATATTTTTCAATTGCTCTTTTTAGCTCTTCATCAAGCGAGCCAGAATTTTTCGCGTCATCAAGTTTTACGTAATCAACCTTGAACCCTTGATTGCATAATTCTTGTCTAAAATGACGCATTGCTGCGAAAATAAAGGCGATTTTTTTCTTGTGATGCGGCGCGTAAGTAGCTTCCTCGCTAACTTCGCACATTAAAATCACGTCATTTTCTTTATCAGCATGTCGTAAATTAAGCAGTGAATGCGACAACTGATCGCTAAAAATAAAATGCAGATTTTCAATCATGTAAGCAGTTCGGATTGTGTTCTTTAGCTAAAATTTTGTGAGCGAGAAATGAATCGCTTAAAAGCTTATTTTGATCAGCGCCAGAGATATACAAGCAATCATGGTAACGCCGATACGGGTTTGAAAATATTTTACCTCAATTAAGTCTAATTTTCTAAGATGATAATCGACTGCAAGCAAAGACAAAAAGCTGAAAATTAAATTCAGCAAAAACCCAGAACTGCTAATTAAAAAAAATGAAAACCAGCACAGCAAAGTAATGATATTGCTGATTAAAAATAAGTTTAACCTCGGCTTTTTTTTAAAAGTTAAATATTGCCCCCAGTTAACCCCGGACATAAAAGAGACGATTGCTAGGCCGTAAGATTTAATAATATTTTCAAAAAAAATGGCCGACATAAATTGCAATTTTGCGCTAAAAAAAATTGCTGCGATGACGAAGGGAAGGCAGCCTAAATAAGCTAGAAAATGATTAAGATTTTTATTCATTTTGGTTTTTATTTTTATTCTTACGACATTTGTCGGAACAATATTTCACCTGATCCCAAACCTTCTGCCACTTCTTTCGCCAGGTGAATGGTCGACCACATTTTATACAAATTTTCTGCGGTAAATTTTCTTTTTTAACCTTGTTTTTCATCGGCTACTATCTCTTTTAAAATACCCTCAAATTCGGCAATCAAACTCGACTTAGTTGAATTTGATTTTAGTAATTGTGAACGAAAGAAGGGTTTAAATATTTCAAAAATATTGCAGACGCATCCAGGCAGAAGAATTAAAGCTAGATCTATAAATTCTTCTCAATCGCCTCAATAACCTCTTTAGATTGCGGATCGGTAGCGGAAGAAAACCAAGTGATAAAGTTGCCATTTTTATCAATCAGATATTTATGAAAATTCCATTTTGGCGAAGCAAAAAAACCTGCTTCATTATTGGCCCAAAGATAAAATGGATGAGCATTTTTACCATTAACTTTACTAACTTGAGTTAGTGGAAAAGTGATGTGAAATTCTTTTTGAGTAAAATCTTTTACCTGCTGCAACTCACCAAATTCTTGATTGCCGAAATCATTTGAGGGCACGCCAATTAATATTAGGCCACGACTTCCATATTTTTCATAAAGGCTCTGCAAGCCTTTATATTGAGGCGTAAATCCACATTTTGAAGCGGTGTTTACAACCAAAATCAACTTGCCGCGATAATCTGACAAATCGATTTTTTTTCCATCAATTCCGTTAAAAGAAAATTGATAAGCATTCCTTGCGCTAACATTGGCAAAGCTTTCTTGGCTTAAGTAGAAAAACAAAATTAGGCTGAAGAATATTTTGTAAATTTTCATGATTTATGAATTGTAATTTGGGGTCACAGAAAAACTCCTAATGCTCTGATTGCTACTAGATGAAGCATTCTCAAGATAGTCCTATTAATGCGATTGGGTAAACAATAAATTTCATAAATTTTTTATTATTTTGTATCAGGTTAGCCCTGATCTAATAATCATTTTGGACGGAATCTAAGTTAACAAATTCTTCCCATTCATCTCTTGTGGTTGAGAAATTTTCATCAGATGCAGAATAGTCGGCGCGATGTCGCAGAGGCCGCCATTGCTCATTTTTAAGCCACTAACATTATTTCCAACCAGAATAAGTGGCACAGGATTTGTTGTGTGCGAAGTGTGGGGTTGATGTTGTGCATCAAGCATGCATTCAATATTTCCATGGTCTGCCGAGATCAGCATCAAGCCATCTTTTTTCAAAATAATTTCTTCAAGTTGTGCAAGTTGGGCATCGATTGCTTCAACAGCTTTGATTGAAGGATCAAGCAATCCACTATGTCCAACCATGTCTGGATTGGCGTAGTTGACGACAATAAAATCAAATTTTTCTGACTCGATTGCTGCGCGTAATTTTTCGCCAACCTCACTCGAAGACATCTCTGGCTGCAAATCGTAAGTCGCAACCGCTGGCGATTTTATTAAAATTCTTTCTTCACCAGAGAATTCATTTTCTTGTCCGCAGGAAAAGAAAAAAGTTACATGCGCATATTTTTCAGTCTCAGCAATCCTTAGTTGCCTAAGGCCGCGAGCAGATAAAATTTCGGGGAGAGAGTTTTTTATTTCAGCTGACGGAAATAAAATTTCGTAAAAGTTATTTAACTTTTCAGAATATTCAGTGAGTGAAAATGCGTGAGAAAATTTTACTTTCTCAAAAAGTTTTTCAGAAATTTGGCGGGCGCGATCAGCGCGAAAATTACAGAAGAGCAGGGTGTCTCCTTCTTCGATTCCAGGGTAGGAGCCAATCACGCAAGGTTTGATGAATTCGTCGGTAATATTTTTTTCGTAAGAATTTTTTACTGCAGAAATTGTATCGGAGAATTTTTCACCCTCAGCAGAAATTATTGCCTTAGTCGCAAGTTCAATTCGATCATGTTTATTGTCGCGATCCATCGCGTAGTAGCGTCCAGAGACTGTTGCGATTTCAATATTTTTACATTGTTCTAAATATCCAATCGCACTTTTTTGCGAAACATCGCGGCCATCTAGAAATGCGTGAAGCAAAACTTTCACGCCATTTTTTGCTAAGAATTCGGCAAGAAAAATAATATGATTAATGTGTGAATGCACGCCGCCATCAGAAAGTAAGCCCATCAAGTGACAAGTTTTCTTCTTGGCGATTATTTTTTGTAACTGCGGATTTTGCGCCAGCGAGCCGTCGGCAATCGCATTATTAATTCGTGGCAAATCTTGAAAGATCACGCGACCCGCGCCAATCGTCATGTGGCCTACTTCTGAATTTCCCATTTGGCCTGATGGTAAACCAACGGCAAGACCAGAAGTTTCAAGTTGTGAGTTCGGGTAAGTCGCTAAAAATCTTTTGTAATTCAGCGTTTTTGCGCGAGCGATTGCATTGTTAGAATCATTCTCGTCGCCAATGCCCCAGCCATCTAAAATGCACAGCAAAACCGGTTTGTGATTTTTCATAAATTTTGATTTTTGATTTATCTCGGGTTTTAGTGATTGCGATTTTTGGATTTTCGCTTGCGCAGGAATAAATCTTTTGAGTAATTGCTTTAAGTCCCATCCTCTTTCAAGAGGCGAATCCAAGAATTGTGATCCATCAAAATCAAAAATCAAAATGACTGAACTTATCGGCTATACCGCCGCCTTTCTAACGACGCTAAGTTTTTTGCCACAAGTAATTAAAACCCTAAAAACTCGTGACACTTCGGGAATTTCTTTGCTGATGTATTCGATGTTTGTTCTTGGCGTTGCGCTTTGGCTGATCTACGGAATGCTGATTGGAAATCGTGTAATCGTTATTGCGAATTCGATTACTTTTTTCCTTTCGGGGACGGTGCTTTTTGTAAAATTAAGGAAGTAAAAACTTTTACCCGCACTCTTCATTTTCCCCTCGGTTCGCAATGAAGAATTATTCCTAGAATGAAAAATCTACGTCGCGAAGATTTTTTAAAATTTTCTCACCAGTTTTTCTGTCTTTGATTTCTACTTTTCCTTCTGCCGCAGATTTTGGTCCGACGATTATTTGAGTTGGAATTCCGATTAAATCAGCGATTGAAAATTTTTGGCCCAAGCTAGATTTGGTGTCGTCGTAAAGAACATCAGGAAGAGTGGCGTAAATTTCTTCGCACATCTTGTCACACATCTCGTCTCCTGGTCTTACGTTGATTAAAACGAATTTGAATGGCGCGATTTCTTTCGGCCAAATAATTCCATTTTCGTCGTGATTCGCTTCAATTGCCGCCGCAACAACACGCGATGCGCCAATTCCGTAACAACCACAATTTGGATAAATTTTTTCGCCGGCAGGACCCATTACCGTGGCTTCCATTGCTTTGCTGTATTTCAATCCAGAGTTAAAAATGTGACCAACCTCAATGCCGCGCCTTGTGTTTAGTTGATCTGCCGGGATTGGGCATTTTTCCACAACATGCATTTCATCAGCCATCGCGTAAAGATTTTTGGCGTCAGCAAGCGAAAGATTAGGCTCGTCGAATTTCTTGTCGTAGTAAATCGCGCTTTCTCCAGTGTCGGCTAAAACGTGGAATTCGTGCGAAAGATCGCCACCGATTGCCCCAGTATCTGCGCGCACCGCCATTGGCTTTAAACCCATTCTGCGGAAAATTTTGAAGTAAGTTTCATACATCAAATCATAAGTTTTTTTCGCGCTTACCTCGTCGATGTCGAAAGAATAGGCATCTTTCATCAAGAACTCGCGACCACGCATCAAGCCGAAGCGTGGACGAATTTCATCACGAAATTTCCAGTGAATTTGGTAAAGATTTTTCGGCAGATCTTTGTAGGAAGTTGTGTTTTTGCGGAAGATATCGGTGATCACTTCTTCATGCGTTGGTCCGTAAAGCATGTCGCGATCGTGACGATCTTTGAAGCGCAACATCTCTTTGCCGTAAGCCTCGTAGCGACCGGATTCTTGCCATAATTCTGCCGGCTGAATTGTTGGCATTAAAACCTCAAGCGCGCCGGTTTTATCCATTTCATCACGAATGATTTGTTCAACCTTGCGTAGCACCCTCAGACCAAGAGGAAGCCAAGTGTAAATCCCCGAAGTAGTCTGGCGAATCATGCCAGCACGAATCATCAGTTGATGAGAAACGACAGTAGCGTCGATCGGATTTTCTTTGAGGGTAGGGAGGAAATATTGGGAGAGGCGCATGTTCATTTAGCGGTTTCAGTTTTGTAGAAATTTTCGATTATTTTTAAACGGTTTCTGGCAATTTCTTTGCTCCAGGATTCTTCTTCTGAAATTTTGTCGAGCCTTGCAGCGCCTAGCTTATTTTGTCTTTCGAAGATTTCTTTTAGTTTGGTTGTTTTGCCGTTTTTAATAATATCGAGAAGAACCAAAAAGGTTCCGGTGCGTCCTTTTCCAAGGGCGCAATGGACGTAAAGTTTTTGATCTTGCGGTAATGTTTTAATGAAATTTACCATTCGCGTAAATTCTGTTTCGTTAGGCACATCAAGGTCTCTAATTGGAAATCTTTGATATTCGAAACCATTTTTTTCGGCTAAATCTTTTTCACTTATTGCTTGATTTACATCGATAACAATTGGGCTGATTTCTTTGTGCCAACCATTGGCACGATCTTTTTTTAGAATTTTATTAATGATAATTTGTTGATCTTTTTCTGCCAAATTTAAGCGATCAGATTCGTCGGAAGAAATTTCAGAAAGTGTTTTGTCTTGATTGCCTTTTTCAAAAACTGTGTGCCAAGTAACTGGGTTGCCATTAATGAATCCGTGGCTTTCGCCTCTTAGATCGACAATAGTTATTTTTTCGTCGGGATATCTTTTGCGAACTTCTTGAAGTTGAGATTCAGAAAATTGTGAACTGGCAATCGCGTTGATTCCCAGTGATTTAAGATCGCGAAAATTGCGTGGCATTTCGCTTTTTATATTTTCCATTTTGTCGAAAGTTAAAAGAGAGGCAGGTGTAGCGAAAGTGCTAGAAACACTGAAAGATAGAGCGAGAGAGATAAGTAAATTTCTTATTTTCATGCGCAGATTTGTTTTTTAATGAAATGCTGTGCAAGGCGTATTCCGTGGATGTCGATGGAGTGATCGAGATGCGGAATAGAGTGAGATTCATGTTTAACTTTTTGTTCTTCGAGAAGCTTTTTTGCTTCAATGAAATTTTCGAAAGGCAGCACAGAGTCTTCTTCGCCGTGGATTAAGCAGATTTCGGGTTTTGAATTTATTCTCTCGCCAACCATTTCAGGGAGAACAACTTTGCCAGAAAATGAAATTACGCCGGCGAATTTTTTATCGGCGATGAAGCCTTGATAAATTGCCATCATCGCGCCTTGCGAGAAGCCAACGAGAAATAATTTTTCGGCAGTTAAATTGAAGCGCACAAGCTGTTCGCCGATAAATTTTTCTAAAGTTTTATTGGCGCTTTTGATGTGATTGGCAGTTTCGAGTAAACCGCGACGATCCTCTCCGTTGTAGAGCGTAAACCATTGGTAAGAATGCGGAAATCCGCCCTCCCATGGTTCGATTGCGTTAGGAGAAATGTAATGCGCTTCAGGCAAAGCATATTTAAATTCGTGCCAAAGATTAATTAAATTTTCGCCGTTAGCTCCGTAGCCGTGTAAAAAAATTACTAGATATTTTGGGTCTTTTGTTTCGGAATGTTCGTAAAATTCTATTGTCATTTTAGTCAGTAAATTCAAGGCCTCGCAGCATATGCTCACAGTTCAAAATCTCAGTCTTTTTAAAGATGACAAGAAAATATTTTCTGACCTCGGTTTTTCAATTGGTCTCAATTCGGCCTTAATAATCAAGGGTCGAAATGGTTGCGGCAAAAGCAGTTTATTGAAAATCATTGCAGGAATTGCCAAGCCAAGTTCTGGGAAAATTTTATGGGGCGGAGAGGATGTCGAAAATTTCCGCGCTGATTTTAACGGTGATTCACAATTTATTGGTCACAAAAATTTTTTAGAACAAGAGCTTACGGTGCTAGAGAATTTAAGGTTTTACACTAAGTTGTCGGATACAGAAATAGCGCTGCAATCGGGATTGAGTTTTTTTGGTCTTATGAATTTTTCTGATCAAAAAGTAAAAAAACTTTCTGCGGGCTGGCAGAAAAAAGTGATGTTGGCGCGATTATTATGCTGTCCGGCTGCTGTGTGGTTTTTAGATGAGCCTTCGAACAATCTTGACAAAGACAGCAGCAGAAAATTGCTCGGATTGCTTGAAACCAGGATTGGAGAAGGTGGGCTCGTAATTATTGCCACTCACGATGAAATTTTTTTCGATCTTGGGCCGCGATTAAATTTAGAAGACTTCAATTAGTGCCGCAAAAAATCAGAATTCCTTAGTTTTTTAGAGCTTCAGAGATGCGCGGTAGGATGATTTTTAGCTTCTCTTCTAGTTGCCACGGGGCGTTGAAAATAAACATTCCGCAAGATTTCATTCTTGTTTCATCTTCTGTTTTTCTGAGATCGAAAGTTAAGTGCAGCGCTTTTTCAAATTTAAGATTCGACATTTTTTCGTAAAAATTCTTCAGAACTTCTTCATCGCTTTTAATAATTGGATACCAAATCAAATAAACCCCGTGAGCAAAGCGTTTGTAGGCTTCTTGCAAGCCAGAAATAATTTTTTCGTAATCAGCAGAAATCTTACTTTGATCTTTTTCGAAAGATGGGTCGATTATAATTAGGCCGCGTTTTTCGAGGGGAGGAAGTTTTGATTTTAAGAACGAAAAGCCATCTTGGTTAAACAAAGAAAATTTTGGATTGCCGGCGAAGTTACGACGAAGTTGAATAAAATCTTCGCGATGCAATTCAGCAAAAATGGCGTGATCTTCGCGACGCAAATAATCTTTTATTATAATTGGCGAGCCAGCGTAAGTCTTGAGCTTTTCGGGTAATTCAGAAATTTCGCAGTTATTAATTTTTGCTAAAATTCTTAAATAGCGCTCAGGCAAAAAATCAGCGAAATTTTTCTGTTTAAGAAGTTTTTTTATTCCTTCCTCGGCTTCAAAAGTTTTAAGAGATTTCTCGTCAGCGAGATCATATTTTCCAAGTCCAGCGTGAGTGTCTAAGACGAAAAATGGTGCGGGTTTTTCGTGAAATTTTTCTAAGCAAAGGGTGAGAATGACGTGCTTGAAGACATCAGCAAAATTGCCGGCGTGGTAGATGTGGTGATAGTTCATTTACCCAAAAAATATTCCGGTGATGATGTAATTTAGAAGCAGAATTGCAATTGATGCAGACACAACAGCATTGGTTGTGGCAATGCCAACACCTTCAGCGCCACCTTTAGAGTTATAGCCAAAATAGCAGCCCATTACTGAAATTACGAAGCCGAAAAAAGCGGCTTTGGTGAGGCCAGAGACGACGTCGATTTGTTCTAAAAATTTAAAGGTACTGGCAATGTAAGGGCCGGGAGAAAATCCGAGAGAATGCACACTTACCAAATATCCTCCCATTACACCAATCACGTCAGCAACCAAAACTAGAAGTGGCAACATCAAAACTCCGGCAATGATGCGTGGGGCAATTAAATATTTAAAAGGATTAGTCGAAAGCGTGCGCAACGCATCAAGCTGTTCGGTGACTTTCATTGTGCCAATTGCCGCAGCCATTGAGGCACCAACGCGCCCTGCAACCATTAAGCCCGCAAGAACCGGCCCAAGTTCACGTGTAATAGATAAGACAACAACAGTGGCGATCGTGCTTTCGGCGTTAAAGCGCGAGAAGCCTGAATAGCTTTGCAGCGCCAAAACTGCGCCAGAAAAAATTGCAGTGAGACCAACCACAGGAAGTGAAAAATATCCAATTTGTAAAAACTGACGCAAAATTAAGCGCGGATAAAATGGCGGCGTGAAGCAAGCGGCAACGCTATTCGCAGCGAAGATCGTAATCTTACCAAGATTAGCCAAATTCAACAAAGTGAAATGGCCAACTTTTTCAAGTAGGGTAAAAATTTTTAGGTTCACTGCGGTTAATAAATTTAATGATAAAACTAACGGTCATTTTGGACTGTTTTGATCGCTTTTAGAGTCTCGGCAAATGGGTGACTAACTATCGTGGATGGGCTTCGGCCCTCTAGTATTTTTTTGCCATGTGTTTTGTAGAGATCGTTGATAATTTTAAACTCTTCTAATTCATTCACGGCGGTCAAATCTTTCTTCGTGGCGCCTTGGCGATATAGGCTTGTTGTTTTACCATCAGGACTTTTCTTATATTCATATTGATTGTAGTTGTATTTGAATCCTAACCCGTCAATTGCTTTTGTAGCGTCTTTTTCTGTTTCCGTTTTTTTCTTTTGGAATTGTTCAGAGGTTAATCCAAACTGATGACCACTCACTTTAGCGGAGCTTCCTTTTATATTATTTAGTTTAGTTTTATCTGGTTTAGCAACTAGGCTTAAAACCAATTTTGTAAAGTCCGCTCTTTCTGTTCCTTCTTCAATACAACTATTCCACTGATTTTTTTCCTCTTTGAGGTTGAGGTCCTTTCGAGGTTCGACAATTGAGATATCGCCATTAATTGGCGAGAATAGTAATATGTAAGAATTATTTTTTAGTTTTACTTTGGCTACTTCGCAATATTCGTTTCCATCACCTTTGATCCCAGATTTTTGAAAACTCGGCCCTGTTATTTCTTTAAATAAACTAAATGCTGTTTCTCGTATTTTCGCAAGATCTTCGTCTAAAATCTGTTCTACTTTTTTGTCTTTTAAGGTTGTTATGAACTCTTTTTTTTCTACCCCGTTTATTTTTAGTGATGCCTTTTCTGGCGCTAATCTTGTTTCTATGATGAAGTTATCAAATCTGCGAAGCCATTTACCAAAATCAGCAAATTTATTTTTATTATCAGCGATTAAAATAGCATCTGCAGATAAAATAGATCCCGCCGATCTTAGAATCATTCCGGAGGCCTTAAATGGTATTGCGATAGTTAAAAGTAAGGCAGACAGGCAATATGCGGTTTTTGAATAATAGCCGTCTCTTGCGAAGATGTTAACGCGTTCGGCCAATGTATCTAATCCATCTCCGATATAGTTGCATCCCATGCTAAGAGCATTCGAGATAGCTCCAATAGTCCCAGTAATAAGATGAGTGAATCTCCGACTACTTTTAGCGTCCAATTTCTCTCTCTGATCGATTTCATTTAGCCATTTATTCGTACTTTCTAAATAATCGCCACAAGTAGAACCTGGGTCGGTTGAATAGAGGTGTGAATTTTTTAAGCCTAATTTAGCGATTTGTAAAAACGTTCTTGCAAAAGTAGAGCCTAATCCAGTACGCGCATGACATTCTTGGCAGCATTTACCAAGTAAACAGCTGGCTAAAGGAATAATAGGAAGAAGACCGCCGATATTTAATGCTAAAGCCGCAACTTTTTTGATTGAGGTGTCTAATTCTTTTTCAAATTCTTTATTTGATTCATAGGTATTTTTAGAGTCTTTGAGCCTATTGCATAATTTTTTTATGCTTTCTGTATTTCCAGGATTAATAAAATCAAGGGTCAGAACTTTTTTATCAGTTGTTAAAGTAGCAGTGTCACCATCTGTTAAAACTTTTTTTCCATCGAATAAGCATTTTTCCTTTAACCTCGATTCAAATTCACTCGCCTCTTTTTCCGAAGGAAAAGTGATATTGTATTGTTTAGTATTATGAGTGTTAGGGGTTCCGAATTTAAGAATTATTCCTTTTAGCTCAGGAAACTGAAAAACCTCTGGAAGAGAGGGGTCAGCAAGTGATCTTAGCAAATTTTCTTCTTCTTCTTCTAATGAAGCCGAAGGAACAACAGAAACTTTCCTTCGAAAGAAACGTGGAAAACGTAGAAAAGACTTTGATAAAGCTTGTTGTGTAGCACCACTAGTAACCGCAGAAGGAGGAACAGTTAATGAAGCTTGTGGTGTAGTACCACTAGTAACCGCAGAAGGAGGAAGAGCAGTTAATGAAGCTTGTTGTTGTGTAGCACCACTAGTAACCGCAGGAGCAACAGAAACTACACTTCCACTGCTCTGCGAGCGGGTTGTCCTCCCTGCTAAAGTTGGATAAGCGGTGCTAGCTTTAGCTTTAGGCATAGTGGATAAAATTTCAAAAATGTTAATTAAACCGCATTAATGTCTTTAGTGACATAAAGTTTTGCTTGCGAGCCAAGCAGAATTTCATTGTGGGCCGAGCCAGCGGGGATCATTGGAAATACATTTTCAGACTTTGCAACAAGGCAATTAAACAGCACTGGCCCGGGATGGTTAATCATTTCGGCGATTTTTGCGTCGAGTTGATCAGGCTTGTCGCACTCGATTCCTTTAATTCCGAAGCTTTCAGCAAGCTTCATGAAATCAGGCAGAGACTCCATGTAGGATTGGCTTTCGCGTTTTTCGTAAACCAATTCTTGCCATTGCCGCACCATTCCCATGTAGCGGTTATTCAGAATAATTATTTTTACCGGAAGCTTGTATTGCTTAATTGTCGCGAGCTCTTGCATGTTCATCATGAAGCTGGCGTCACCGCTGACGCAAATAACTAGAGCTTCAGGATCGGCAATTTGCGCACCAACGGCGGCTGGAACTCCGTAACCCATCGTGCCAAGCCCGCCCGAAGTAAGCCATTTTCTTGGGCCAGTAAATTGCAAATATTGTGCCGCCCACATTTGGTGCTGACCAACGTCGGTTGAAATAATAGGATTTGAAGTTTTTGTTAAAGCATTAAGCCTTTCCATTGCATATTCAGGCTTAATTTCCTTCTCGCTTCCTTCGTAAGAAAGTGAATCAACTTCCTGCCATTTATTAATTTTTTTCCACCAGTCGGAAATATCTGTTTTGCCTAGGGGCTTAAGATTTTCCCAGGCCTCAAGCAAAGCCTCAAGAGCTTCGGCCGCATCGGCAACAATAGGTACATCAACGTGAATAATTTTATTGATTGAGCAATCGTCAATGTCGACGTGAATTTTTTTCGAATGTGGCGAGAAGCCCGAAACGCGACCGGTCACGCGATCGTCAAAACGCGCGCCAATATTTATCATTACGTCGCAATCATACATTGCCATGTTGGCTTCGTAGGTGCCGTGCATGCCAAGCATGCCAATAAAATGCGAGTCGGTCATTGGGAAACAGCCGAGCCCCATTAATGTGCTGGTAACGGGAAAGCCGGTTGCGCGCACAAGTTTGGTAAGCAGCTCGCTTGCTTTGTCTCCAGAATTAATTACGCCACCACCTGTGTAAAATATTGGGCGCTTAGCCTTTAACATTAGATCAATCGCTGCAGAAATTTGGTCGTGTTTTAAGTGGCGTTTCTTGATTTCGTAGGAAGCACGCGTCGGCGCAGTTTTTCCTTCGTAGATGCCCTGACTATTTTGTATGTCTTTTGGAATGTCGATCAGAACAGGTCCAGGACGACCCGAGCGCGCAATGTGAAATGCTTCGTGAATAATTCTGCCGAGATCATTTACATCTTTGACCAAATAATTGTGTTTGGTGCAAGAACGCGTCAAGCCAGTAATATCAGCCTCTTGAAAGCCATCAGTTCCAATCACGCTAGTGGCAACTTGTCCAGAAATGCAAACGAGCGGAATAGAATCGAGGTAAGCGTCTGTAAGACCAGTAATGGTGTTAGTTGCCCCTGGCCCAGAAGTAACCGTAATCACGCCAACTTTTCCAGTAGAGCGTGCGTAACCTTCTGCTGCGTGCGCTGCCGCTTGCTCGTGCCGCGTCAAAATGTGCTGCAATTTTTTTTGCATAAAAAGCGCGTCGTAAAAAGGCAAAATTGCCCCACCCGGGTAACCAAAAATCGTGTCGACACCTTCATTTAGAAAAGCGCGAACAATTATTTCTGCACCGGAAAATTTATTAGTCATTTTATTGAACTGAGAAAGTAACGCTAATGTCTTGCGTCGTGTTGGAATTTATTGCGGGGAATTTCCATTTTTGTAAAGTTTTTAGCAACAAAACATTTAGACGCGGATCAGCGCAGGGCTTGATCAATTCCACATTTAAAACATTTCCATCTGCAGAAATGTAAAAACGCGCGAGGGCTTTACTCGAAAATGCTTCGTCGCGCAAGTCTTCGGGGATTTGAGGCAGAGGATGAAATGTTGGTTTTAGTATTTTTTCAATTTCTCCCGAAACCTCGTCGGAGTGGATGTGGTAATGTTGTGATTTCTCCTGCGATTTTTTTTTAAGCGCGTGAATTTCGGCGATTGATTTTTCTTTGTGAATTTTTTCGGGAGTTTTTCCATTGGTTTTCCCGGGAGTTTTTCCGGGAGTTAAAAGCACAACCTCAAGTGTAACTTCGGGCTGCTTAACTTTGCCAAAAATAGAAAAATAAAAAACGGCAAGCAGTGCAAAATGTAGCAAAAATGCGGCACAAAAACCGGCAATCTTTTGGTGTTTTTTTGAAGAAATTTGCATCAGGCTTAGAGCCTTATAAATAAAGGGTTAGATAAGCTTTATTCTGAATAATCCACTTAAGTGGATTATTCAGTTTTTTGCTTAAAAATTTTTACTCGCAATTAAGTAAAATGTTCTTCGCATTCCGTATTGCGAAGCGTTAATTCCGATTCCCGAACCGTTGCTAAAACGGTAAGTTTTGTCAGTTAAATTTACGCCAGCGAGACGAAAATTTATTTTGCCGATTCGCGGTAAATCAAAATCACGCGCGATCGCGCTGTTGAAGATTGTGTAGGCCGGCATTGTGTTGCGGTTATTGTCGCCGGAGCGAAGTCCAGAGGCGTAAATCACGTCGCCAGAAATTTTAGTTCCCAACCAATTGTAAGCAGCGCCTGCCGAAGCGGTCATTGTTTGCAAGTGATCCGGCGCAACATTGTGTTTTGAAATATATTCAATTTCCTCCGCTTCGTGAATATATTGATTGGAAATAATGTTGCGGGCGAAGGCTTTTTGTAGGCCGAGATTAAAGTAAGAACTAAAATTTTTCTTACGGTAATCGGCGGTAAATTCCGCGCCAAAAACTTTTCCCTGCTGAAAGTTGAAAGGTACGTAAATCATTGCATTGCCGAACTGGTGTTCGTCAATCATGTTTCTGATTTTCTTGAAGTAGCCGTCAATTCCGAGAGTCAGATTTTCGTCAACTTGGTGTGAAACTCCGACGTCGTAGTAGCTTGTGCGTTCAGCGCGCAGCTTGCCGTAACTTTCTAAATTTCCCTCAGCTTCGTTGGTTGTGCCAGAGAAGGAGGCAAGTGAAGTTTGTGACATTTTTGCAACTGGAGCGGGAGTGAAGTAACGCGAAAATCCGGCGTGGATTTTGGTTTTTTTACTCAGTTCGTAATTTGCATTGAGGCGAGGACTGAGTTGCGATTCGTTGGTGTAAGCGTGCGCAGCATCAAAACGTGCGCCGTAATTGATGCTGAAATCATCCAAAGCCTTCCACTCATTTTGCAAATACAAGCTGTAAACTTGTGAAGTTTTATTGGCGATTTCATTGATTTGACGCGGGTCGGTTGAGGTTTGATCGCCGTTAGAATCAACGTCAAAAACATAATTCTCGGTGGAGGAGTGATTGCGTTCATTGTTGAAATAAAAACCGGTGCGCAGGGTATTTTTTTCATTTAATTTCTTACTGAAATCACCTTGCAAACCACTGGCAAAACTTGAGCGATCAAGATTGGAAGCGCTGCCATTAATCATCAAATCGCCGACGTAATCTGAGCGGTAATCAAGGCCGCTGTAACGAGTGAAGGCAGAGATTTGATAATCAATGTCTGAGTCGCTTACACCTTGCAAAGTCGCGATTGCGTAGCGGTTCGATTCTTTTTGCATTTGGCTCAAATTGCGCGAATCGAAAGAATCATTTCCACTCAAATTGTAAGTAGTTTCTTGCCCAGGATTATTGGGAATTTGGTAGCGACTGTCGGCATTTCCAACAATAAAACTCAGGCGTTTTGAGGCGTCTAGCAGATAAGAAAAATATCCAAAAAGTTTGTTTTGTTGGGTGTCGTTGTGAATTGATTTACGTGCTGCAGTTGGAGATTCGAGACCGCGATTATTCTGCAAATAAGTCGCGCTTAGGTAGTAATTTAAATTAACTTTTGAGCCGCTGATTTGTTGATTGGCACCGAAGTCATTATTTTGCCCAGTCATTAATTCTGAGTAGCCACTTTTTTCGAATTTTCCGCCTTTGGTTTTAATGTCGATTACCCCGGCGGTACGAAGCCCGTACTGTGCTGGCATTGCGCCGGTGAGTAAATCAATTTTGTCGGCGAAATGTGTGTCGAGCACCTGACCAAAACCCGTCACGCCTTCTGGCAACATTACGCCGTTAATGCGATATTGCAGATTGGCGTGATCGCCGCGCACGTAAAGTTGCCCGTGTGCATTTTGTGCCACTCCGGGTGCGCGCAGCAAGACTTGATCCATTCCGGTCATTTGCCCTTGCGGCAAATTTTCTACCGCTTTTTGGTCAAATGAAAACGAGCTTCCGCCAGTTTTTGGTGAGAGTTTGTTGCGTGATTCGTCGAGTTTTTTTGCAGTAACTTCGTAGTTCCAAGTTTTGGCAGCGAAGGCTGTTTGGCTAGCAAACAGAAGGAGGATTAGTAGTTTTTTCATTAAATAAATTTCTTAAATTGCGTCTAGGTAACCCCGAACTTATCGAAGGGTGACCGTCTAAACGTTCTAAGAAATTCTTGGAGGAGCTCGGCAACAGCGAGATGAGAGGATGTAAGACAGCTTAACGCGACTAAATTCACGCAAAGAAATCAGCAAAAGAAAAGCAGTAACGACAAAAATAAAATCTTGTGGCGCATTGCCACCACTACTCAAATTTGAAAAAGAACAGACGGAACAGTGTTCAGTTTTGTGCGAATGATCTTGGTCGTGAGAAAAAGAATGCTGCAAAGCCGCGCCTCTTCCGATTAGGAAGATAGCGAGCAGAAGAGCGATTAAAAATTTGTAGGAATTTTTTCTCTGAAACATTCGTGGCACATTTTGTAGCGTGAATAAAAATGCAAGTTTTCTGGATCCCCGCCTTCGCGGGAATGACGCTGAACCTAATCATGCCGCGTCATCCAAGCGAAGGCAGGGATCCAGTGTAGCGTGAATAAAATGCAAGTTTTCTGGATCGCCGACTTCGCGGGGTAACCCGGCACGATTAGGTTCAGCGTCATCCCCGCGAAGGCGGGGATCCAGTGTAGTGTGAATAAAATGCAAGTTTTCTGGATCGCCGACTTCGCGGGGTAACCCGGCACGATTAGGTTCAACGTCATCCAAGCGAAAGTAGGAATCCAGTGAAGCGTGAATAAAAATGCAAGTTTTCTGGATCCCCGCCTTCGCGGGGATGACGCGGCACGATTAGGTTCAACGTCATCCCCGCGAAGGCGGGGATCCAGAAAAGGTTTTAAAATCCAAAATGTTTTAAAAAGCGTACGTCGTTTTCGAAGAACATTCTTAGGTCGGTAATTCCATATTTCAGCATTGCCAAACGTTCAACGCCAATGCCAAAAGCGAAGCCTTGGAATTTTTCTGGGTCAATGTTGCAGTTCGAAAGTACGTTACGGTGGATCATGCCGCAGCCCAGGATTTCCATGAATTTGTCGCCCCCAAGGGAAGTATTTCCAATCTTGATTCTGCCGTTCTCGATTGAGTAATTAATGTCTACTTCTGCTGAAGGTTCGGTGAATGGAAAGAAGCTAGGACGGAAGCGCAACTCAACATTCTTAACCTCGAAGAAAGCTTGAAGGAACTGCTCTAAAACCCATTTTAAATTTCCCATGTTAACAGATTGGTCGACGACAAATCCTTCAACTTGGTGAAACATTGGCGTGTGAGTTTGGTCAGAATCACGACGAAAGACACGCCCTAAAGCTGCGATTTTCAAAGGCGGCTGCGAGTTACACATTTTTCTGATTTGCGTATTTGAAGTGTGAGTGCGCAGCAAAAGTTCGGAATTTTGCAAATAAAAAGTATCCTGCATTTGGCGCGCTGGATGATCTGAAGGCATGTTGAGAGCGGTGAAGTTGTGGAAGTCATCTTCGATTTCTGGGCCTTGGGCAAATTCAAATCCGAGCTTCGCAAAAATTTCTTCAATCTCTTGTTTTACTTTGCTGATCGGATGAAGGAGCCCGCGATTTTCTTTACGAATCGGCGCGCTTAGATCAATTTTTTCGCCTTGTAATTTTTCATTTAATTCTGTTGTTTCAAATGCATCTTTTTTCGCGTCAATTTTTTTTGTGATCTCGTCGCGAAGCTGGTTAATTGCGGCACCAAAAGATTTTTTTTCTTCGCTGGCAATATTTTTTAACTGCAAAAAAAGTTCAGTCACCGAACCTTTTTTGCCTAAAAAATTTACACGAATTTCCTCAAGCTGCTGCTTGTTTGAAATTGTTGAGATTTGCGAATTGAATTCAGATGAGAGTTTTTCTAGAGTCATATTTTTTAAAAATTGAAATCACAAAATACATGCTTTGCTCTAGAATCAACTGGTTTGGTGCCTTTACCTTACTGAAGAAAGAAACTTTACGCTTCTTAAAAGTTTATCACCAAACGCTTTTTTCACCTGTCGTGAATATTATTTTATTTCTCGCCGTTTTTTCACTTTCGGTTGGACATCAGATTGAAAATATTAACGGCGTTCCCTTCGCGATCTTTATGTCTGCTGGGCTGATAATGATGGCGGCGATGCAAAATGCTTTCGCGAACTCTGCTTCTTCTTTCGTGATGGGTCGCGTAATGGGGCATATTGTTGATTATTTAATGCCGCCGCTTGGTGCGTTTGAATTACTTTTTGCTTTTACTGTTGGCGCAATTTTGCGCGGGATTTGTGTGGCGATTGTTTCCTTTGCGGTGATTTCGATTTTTTTCACTTTGCCAATTCATAATTTTGCGGGAGTAATTTTTTACCTCACTTTTTCTTGCATGTTTTTGGGCTTACTCGGAGTGCTTTGCGGAATTTTTTCGGAAAGTTTTGACAATATGTCGGCAATGACAAGCTACGTTATCACGCCTTTAACCTTCTTGTCGGGCACGTTTTATTCAACGAATGCTTTGCCAGAATTTTGGCAGAAAATTTCGCACGTAAATCCATTTTTCTACATGATTGACGGCTTTCGTTTTTCAATCACCGGACAAAGTGACGCGAGCCTCTTGACAGGAATAATTTATATTCTGATTTTAGATTTATCTCTCGCCTTTGTGCTTCTACACATGATTCGTAAGGGATATCGTATTAAACACTAAACAACCCAAAACCCACACCCCAATGACAAACCCTAATCAAGAGAAGATCAATTGGCTGCGTCTTGCAAGAAGCGAGAATGTTGGCTCTGTTACATTTTTCCGTTTAATTGAAGCCTTTGGTACAGCAACGCGAGCCCTCGAACGCGTTTCCGAATTGAAGAGCAATGTTGTAATTTGCAGCAAAGAAAAAGCAGAACAAGAGCTGGAAGAAATCAAAAATTTTGGTGCAGAACTTTTGTTATTTTCTGATGAAAAATATCCACAATCTTTACGCGAAATTCCTGGCCCACCTCCGACTCTAACTGTTAAGGGTGAAGTAGATTTTTTGCAGCGTAATTGTGTGGCAATAGTTGGTGCGAGAAATGCTTCGCTAAATTCAATTAATTTTGCGCGTTCAATTGCTGTCGAGATTGGCAATCACTCAACCATTATTGTCTCAGGATTGGCACGTGGCATTGACACTGCGGCACATGAAGCTGCGATCATGAGTGGCACAATCGGCGTAATTGCCGGTGGCATTAACACAACTTATCCCAAAGAAAATGAAGGGCTTTATCGACACATTCTTGATTACGGCTTGCTCGTCAGCGAATTTCCATTCAACTCTTCTCCGCTAAAAGAGAATTTTATTCAACGTAATCGCCTGATTTCTGGTTTGTCGCTTGCAACAATTGTTGTTGAAGCCGGCCTTAGATCTGGAAGTTTGAGTACAGCGCGATTCGCCGCAGAACAAGGTCGCGAGGTGTTTGCAGTTCCTGGATCTCCATTTGATTTAAGATGCAAAGGCACGAATCGTTTGATCAAAGAAGGCGCAACAATTTTTGAAAATGTCGAAGATTTTTTGATTAGCTTTCCGCATTTAAAAATGTCTTTTACTCAAGTGAATCGCGAGGAGAGACCAGCAGATATTTCTAATCAATATTCAGAAATATCTAATGGAGATATTAAAAAAATTCGTGAAGAAATTTTACAAAAACTTAATCACGTTCCAATCGATATTGAAGATATTATTCACGATCTTCAAATCTCACCAAAGCTTGTAAATGTTGCTTTGGTGGAATTGGAAATGGAGAATAAAATCGAGATGAATTTTGGCAGAGCTGCCATATTGCCCTCCTAAAAAACAGTCCAAAATCTTTTAAATGAAGAAACTTTTTATTCTCTTTTTACTGCCCCTCTTCTCTTGCATAAACATTGATCGCGCAGGTTGCGTTAGGGTTTTAGAATATGATCGCAATCTGGCAAAATCATATTACGAATCTTGGGGCGTGTCTTTAGTTGACGGCGAAACTTACGATCGATTGAAAAAGAAATTCGTCTGCAATTACTACACAGGTGATTACATTTATTCTTACAAAACCTTCCTAAATACCAAATACATCCTGGTGCATGATGGTGAGGCAGTGACTTACATCGAGGAATAATGAATCAAGATTTCACAAATTTTTGCGCGAAAATTTTTTACTATTTTACCAATCAAAAATTGATGAGGAGGCGCTTACGCATCCGAGTCTTTCTAAGGATAACTTTGATCGTCCAAATTATCAGAGATTAGAATTTTTGGGTGACAAGGTTCTTAGTTTAGTTGTTGGCGAGTTCTTAATGGAAAAATATCCAAATGAGATGGAAGGTTCTCTCTCTAAGCGTCAAGCCGCTTTAGTTTCCGGAGAAACTTTGGCTGAAGTTGCACTTTTAATTGGCCTTACAGAAGTTTTGCAGATCAGTAATGGCGAGAGAAAACTTGGTGGAAAAACTAATAAACGTAATCTTGAAAATGCTCTTGAGGCCTTGATTGGCGCAATTTACCTCGATTCAAATTATTCTGAGGCGAAGAATTTTATTCTAAAATTTTGGCAGTCATTTTTTGAGCGAGATATTCTGCCGCCGAAAGATCCAGTTTCAGAATTACAAGAATTAGTACAGATTAGAACAAAGCAGCTTCCGCAATATGAAACTGTTAAAGATGGTGGATTAGATCACGCGCCAACATTCATTTCAAAGGTAAAAATTCCGCCGAATGATTTAGAATTTTCTGCGTCGGGCAAATCAAAAAAAGAAGCTCAGAAATTGGTGGCAAAACTAGCGCTAGAGAATTTATTGAAGTAGTTCTCAAGCCCCGCTTTCGCGAAGATAACGAGACGAATAAATACAGCGCAATCTCGGCAAAACGGCGACCAAGAAATCTTTAAGACATCTCCAACATTTTTCTCAAAGGCGCTTCAGCTTTGATTCTCAAGGCTTCTTCCATTTGCAATTCTCCGCCAAACTGCGCTTTATTTCCGTCGCGCAAAATCAAATAAAGTTTCTCTAAAGTATTCAACTGCATGTAAGGACAAGTGTTGCAAAGAGTGCAGCCTGCTTTGTCGACAAAAGGGCAATCGTAAAATTTTCCTGTCGGATTTTTTTGCGTCATTTGGTGAATGATGTGCGGCTCGGTCAAAACAATAAATTCTTCACCCTGATTATCCTGCGCAAATTTTAACAGCGACGAAGTTGAGCCAATGTGATGCGCGTGCGAAAGTAGGCTTTCTGGGCACTCTGGGTGGGCGATGACTTTTGCTTGTGGATGATTGGCGATTAATTTTACCAATTCTTTTTCGCTAAATTGTTCGTGAACAACGCAAGATCCATTCCACAAAATCATTTTTCTGCCGGTGATTTTTTCTAAATAGCGGCCGAGATGCTGGTCTGGTGCGAAGATTATTTCTTGATCTGCCGGGATTAGCTCAATGATTTTTTTAGCGTTAGATGAAGTTACAATAATGTCTGACAAAGCCTTTATTTCCGCGGAGCAATTGATGTAGGTTACAACAGTTGCTTTGGGATGTTTTTTCTTAAATTCAGCGAAAGGAATTGGTTGGCATGAATCTTCGAGCGAGCAACCAGCTTTTAAATCTGGAATCAAAACACGTTTTTTTGGCGAAAGAATTTTTGCAACTTCGGCCATAAATTTTACGCCGCAAAAAATAATTGTGTCGGCATCTGTTGCCGCGGCTTTGCGCGAGAGATCAAGAGAATCGCCAATGAAATCAGCGATGTCTTGAATTTCTGCTTCCTGATAAAAATGCGCAAGAATGATGGCATTCTGCTCTTTTTTTAGGCGGATAATTTCTTGTTCGAGATTTTGAGGGAATGAATTCATTTAGAGTCCGACGATTTCAAAAACTTCTTTTTTGGTTTTTTGTGCAATCTTGTGCGCTTGATTTTTTCCTTCATCCAGAACCCAGCGAACGTAGGCAGGGTCTTGTTTGAAGCGAGTGAGATTTTCTTGGATTGGTTTTAATTTTTCGACTAAAACTTCTGCTAAATCAGTTTTGAATTTTCCGTTTCCACTGGTTTCATATTCCTTGGCTAGGCTTTCTGGAGTCTTGCCAGTGAAGGCTGAAAAGATGTTTAACAAATTAAAAATTTCCGGACGAGCTTCGTCAAAAGTGATTATTGGCAAAGAATCTGTTTTTGCTTTTTTAACTTTTTTTACGATTTCTTCCGCTGAATCGGTAAGATTAATTCGTGATAAATCCGATTCATCCGACTTGCTCATTTTTTTTGTTCCATCTTGTAGAGACATGATGCGCTTGACTCCAGACACAATCATCGGATCAGGTAGCTTAAAATATTCACAAGCAAAACGACGATTAAATGCGCCAGCAATATCGCGAGTTAATTCAAGATGTTGTTTTTGATCTTCGCCAACTGGGACTAAATCTGCTTTGTAGAGAAGGATGTCAGCTGCCATTAAGACCGGGTAAGAGTAGAGTCCGAGGTTAGAATTACTTTTACCCTGATTTTCTTCTAGGGTACTTAAGATCATTTCTATCCATTTTACCGCTTGAGCTTCATTGACTTGAATTAATTGCTCTTTGCCAGCAAGGGCCGCTAGATAATTTGGCGATTCATCTAATCTCTTAAGACGATCAAGTAATCCTTTGGAAATAGACAATAAATCCAAAGATTTTTCCTTAAACTGCGTCATCCGATTCAGCCAACCCATCGGAGCTAAAGTGCTGAGAACCCACGCTAATTCAGCATGCTCAGCGACATCACCCTGAACAAATAATGTAGTTTTCGCCGGATCTAATCCACAGGCCAAATAAACAGAAGCGGCATCTAAAATGTTTTGCTGCAACTCTTTTGGATCTTGCGGCAATGTGATTGCGTGCAGATTCATGATGCCGAAAATGCAGTGATGCGTTTCTTGCAAGTCAATCCAGTTGCGGATTGCGCCAAGATAATTTCCGAGATGAAGATTGCCGGTTGGCTGGATTCCAGAGAAGACGGTTTTCATTTTTAAGTCAGTTGTCATTCCCGCGAAGGCGGGAATCCAGAAAATTAAACGATCTGAGTTTATTGGAAGTG
>Ga0164295_10000030_pt1 | contig 138933 bp, 124 predicted proteins | sample GEODES006metaG_FD_111798 | JGI IMG/M metagenome (GOLD analysis project Ga0164295, IMG submission 111798) | Oligotrophic lake water microbial communities from Sparkling Lake, Wisconsin, USA - GEODES006 metaG | ecosystem: Environmental > Aquatic > Freshwater > Lake | place: USA: Sparkling Lake...
CGCCAACGCCCTGCTGGCCGTGGCCGCCGCCCTCTACGCAGCCACCATCGGCCTGACGGGGCAGATTTTCGACATCGCAGGCGATCCCAAGACCGCCGCCATGGGGGCAGGGCTGGCGGCGGGGCTGTTATCCCTTGTGGGCCGATCAAGCGGCGCAGCCATCGCCGCCCTGGTCCTGATAGGGTTTGGAGACTTTGCGGCTCCGACCAGCGGCTGGCTGCTGCTGGCCGGCTTGACCGCGGTCGTCGCTGCCCGGTGCTGGCGTTCGATACCCCTGGCCCACGGCGCCGGGATCGCGGTGATCGTTGGCCTGGCGGCCGCCCAGATGACGTTTGTTCCAGACCACGGGACGCACGGCCTGCAGGAAAGGGCGCTGGTCGCCAGCGCACTGCTGGCCATGGCCGCCTTGGGAGGACGCTGGCTGCGGGGGCGGGAGGAACCCGGGGCCGGGGTCCTCTACGGTTGGTGGGTCTGGGGCGCCCTCTGGGCCTTTGCCGCCGCAGGGCTATCGGGCGAGGATCTCAGGTTGGTTCATCGTAGCCTTTGGCTACTGATCGCTGGCGGGGTCATAGCTTTGGGCCGTCATGACCGTCACGCCTTGGTCACAGCCGCTGGTGTCGCCGCCCTGATCGGCGCGGTGGCGGCAGTGATGTTCGACCTGGGCCTCGACCTTGTCTATGCCGCCGCGGTCTTCGGCCTGGCTGCTCTGGCAGCCTTGATCGCTGGCTGGATCCTGCGTCGCAGGAGCGCCGCATGACCCGGATGCGTCCCTGGCTGATCATCGGCGCGGCCCTTCTCCTGGCCGCAGCCTTGATCCTGCTGGTTCTGCGCGAATACCAGGCGCGGCAAGCCGGGACGGAGGTCGCCCTGCGGGTGCAGCAGGTTGACCCCCGAAGCCTGCTGTCCGGCCACTACGTTCAGCTGAATTTCATCGATGCCGCCCCGGCAGGCTTTGACTGTGACGGCATTGGGCTCAAGCCCGATCAGACCCGGTCGTGGATTGCCCTTCGGTGGAACGGCGACCACCACGTCCTTGCAGGCTGGGCCAAAACCAGCGCGGCAGCGGCGAAGCTGGGCACGCCGGTCCTGCGCGGCGATGTGCTGTGCCTGGGGTCCACCGAGGCTCCGCAGGTGGAAATGAAGATCGGAATCGACCGGTTCCATGCCGCCCAGAAGGAGGCCGAAGCCTTGGAAGCTTTGATGCGCAGGCCCGGCGACCATGCCGTCCTTGCACTGGTCTCGGTCGGACAGGACGGTCGCGCGCGCCTGGCGGGCCTGAAGGTCGATGGCCGCGAGACCCGGCTGGACTGGTTCGGACGGTAGGGAAGCTGAGCACGATGGCTCCCTTTCATCTGCTCCGCCTTTCGTCAGGCGATCTGACCCTCATGCGTCAGTTGAACTTGGTGTTCGGCCGGGCCTTCGAGGACCCGGAATCCTATCACAACGCGCCGCCGAGCGATGACTATCTGAGGCAATGGCTGGGTCGGGACCATGTGGTCGTGCTGGCCGCGCTGCAGGGCGAGACAGTGATTGGCGGACTCGTTGCCTATGAACTGGACAAGTTCGAGCGGGCCCGGCGCGAAATCTATCTCTACGATCTGGCCGTTGAGAATATCTGGCGACGCCGGGGTGTGGCGACCGGCCTGATCGGTCGGCTGGCCGCCCTCGGCAAGGAACGGAACGCCGCCGTGGTTTTTGTCCAGGCCGTCCCGGGCGATGATCCAGCCATCCAGCTGTACGAAAAACTGGGCGCTCGCGAAAACGTCCTGCATTTCGACATTCAGACCGGGCTCGACCGTGACTGAAGCCGCTGGCCAGACCGCGCTTTCAGCGCGAACATGGCCCCATGAGTGCTCCGCCCATCACGGTCCTGACCGCTACGGCCGAAGAAGAAGAAGCCATCCGCCGAGCCGTCCGGGAGGCCGATCCCGCCTGGCTCGGGCCCACGAGCCGGATCGCCGGTCCGGACCATGTGGCCGGCCTGACCGTCCTTCTGTCCGACCCGGCCGTGTCCGGGCCCATCTACGATCTGCCCCGGCCGATTGCCGAGACCAGCATCGCCACCTGGGTCGATGAGGCCCTGACCCTGAGGGCAGCAGGCGAAGCCTTGCTGATTGTCACGCTGGACGAGGTCGGCGCGGTCGCGGCCTATTCACGGTTCAGCGTCTGGCCGAGCCGGTCCTCGGCCGAGATCGCCGGCGCTCGGCGGGCCGATCAGCAGAATTCCGGCCAGGGCAGCGCTGGGGCGGCCCGCTCCTTCGCCTTCATGTTCGAGGTTCTGGGGGTAAGGCTGGTCGGGCTGACGGCTGCTTTGGACAATGTCAGGTCAGCCCGGGTCATCGAGGCGGCGGGTTTTCGGCCCAAGGGCGAGCGCATCAGCCACGCCCCCGACGGGACCCAGCGTCGATCCCGCTATTGGGAGATGATGCGAGAGGATTGGCTGACCCAGCGGCGCCCGGATTAGCCTTACAGAACAAGATCCCCCAAGGAGACCCCGCCATGACCCAGGCCCACGATTACACCATGACCATCGGCGGCAAGGCCGTCGCCGGCGACACGTCCTTTGCAGTGCTGAATCCCGCCAATGAGCAGGTGATCGGCCATGCACCCGATTGCAGCCCGGCCCAGCTCGACGCCGCCGTGGCCGCCGCCCGGGCCGCCTTCCCCGCCTGGAGTGCAACGCCGATCGACCAGCGTCGGCAAGCTCTGTTGGGGATTGCGGGCGTCCTTGCCGGCAATGTCGAGGAACTGAAGCGTCTCCTGACCTCTGAACAGGGCAAGCCCCATTCCGACGCCATGGGCGACATCCTGGGCGGCGCCTACTGGTGCCAGGCGACTTCATCCCTCGACCTGCCCGTGACGGTGACAGAAGATACCGAAGAGCGACGCGGCGAGACCCGGCATGTGCCCATCGGCGTTGTGGGCGCCATCGCCCCCTGGAACTTCCCGATCATCCTGGCCATGTTCAAGGTGGCCCCGGCCCTGCTGGCCGGCAACACCGTGGTGCTGAAGCCCTCGCCATTCACCCCCCTGACGACGCTTCGCCTGGGCGAGTTGCTGCGAGGCGTGCTGCCGGACGGCGTGCTGAACATCGTCACCGGCGGCGATGACCTCGGCCCCTGGATGACCAGTCACCCCGGCATCGACAAGGTCAGCTTCACCGGCTCGACCCAAACGGGCCGCAAGGTGATGGCGAGCGCCGCCTCCACCCTGAAGCGCGTCACGCTGGAACTGGGTGGCAATGACGCCGCCATCGTTATGCCCGACGTGGATGTGGCCCAGGTGGCCGAGCAGCTGTTCTGGGCCGCCTTTCGCAATACCGGGCAGATCTGCATCGCCACCAAGCGCATGTATGTCCACAAGGACATCTATGAGCCTTTGAAGGACGCCATCGTCGCCTATGCCGCCACGGTGAAGATGGGCGACGGCGCCGAGCAAGGCACCCAGCTTGGGCCGATCCAGAACAAGCTGCAGTACCAGAGGGTGCTGGACCTGATCGATGACGCGAAATCCAAGGGCTACAAGTTCCTGATCGGCGGCGAGAAGAGCCAGGCGCCCGGTTATTTCGTGCCGGTGACCATCATCGACAACCCGCCGGAAAACAGCCGCATCGTCCAGGAAGAGCAGTTTGGCCCGGTCCTGCCACTGCTGAAGTTCGATGATCTGGACGACGTGATCGGCAAGGCCAACGCTACGGAGTATGGCCTCGGCGGTTCGGTCTGGTCGGCGGACGAGGACCGGGCGTTGGAGATCGCTGCCAGACTGGCCACCGGTACGGTCTGGATCAACGAGAGCCAGCACCTGTCACCCTTGGCGGCTTTTGGCGGTCACAAGCAGTCAGGGGTCGGCGTCGAAGGCGCCCTTGAGGGCCTGCTGGAATACACCAACGCCCAGACCATCTTCGTCAAGAAGAAAGCGGCCTGATTCGGGATTGACAGGCCACCGCCCCTGAGGCCCCACGGTGCCTCAGGGGCGGGCGAAAAGGGCGTGATCCAGGAACTGCTCGAAAGCGGCCCAGTCCTCGGTCCTGATCCCATGACCGCCGCCTCGACTATAGAAAGCCAGGTCGGCCCGGGGATCAAAGGTCTCCATGTCCCTTGTCGTCAGGCCCGCCGAGCCGAACAGGCGATAGACGGGGGTTGCGGCCTCGGCGGCGCGAAAGGCGCCGGCCGGGTCTGACCAGGCGTCGCCCATGCCATTGCCCAGCAGGACCGGACGGGGCGCGATGAGAGCGATCAGCTGATGCTGGTCCAGGTCGGGTGACGGGGCGTTGGCCTGCCTGGCAAAGGCGGCTCCGAACCAATAGCCATAGGCATCGGTGATCTGTTTGACCGTCTCGCCGGCCGGGCTGTGGGTCAGGCTGGCGCCGCCCCGGCCGGACTGGTGGCTGATGACGGCGGCGAAGCGGGGGTCGAAAGCGGCGGCCAGCAGGGCTGCCTTGCCATGACGGGAATGACCCCAGATGGCAACCCGGGCCGGATCGAGCCGAGGGTCGGCGCCAAGGACATCCAGGCTCTTTCCGAACATCTGCGACCAGACGGCCAGGGCCCCGCCGCGCCTTTCAGGCGCCACACCGGGCTGGAGTGCGGCCAGGGCGGAGGGGCCAAGCTCGGGATCGTCAGGGGCGACCTCGCCCGGATAGAAGAAGGCCAGCGCATAGCCCTTGTCGGTCATCTCGGCGATGGGCGGGCCGTTTATCCGGCGTCCGAAGATCAGCTTGGCCAAAGGGTCGACCGCCGGGTTGCGGCAGGGTGAAGGGAGGATGTCGCGGTTTTCAGCCACGATTTTCGGTCTGCCCGGCAGGGCGGCGCGATTGCCACAGAACAGCTCCAGGATGATCAGAGGGGCCGGCCCGGACACGTTGCCCGGCAGGGCGAGGATCAGGTGATAACGGCGAGCCGCCGTCCCCTCCCCCAACCGGATCCGCCATTGCTCGACAACAGCCTGGCCCACATCCTCGACCTGCAGGGTCTGGCGCTGTTCCACCACAGCGGCGCCGAGAGGCGGAAGCGGTCCATAGACCTGATCCAGGAAAGCCTGCCGCAGGAGCGGCGCCCGGCGTTCGGTCCAGTCCGCAACGGTCTTCACTTCCGGATCGGTTCTGAAGGCAGCCAGAACCGGAATTCTGGCCGGGGGAACGGCGGCAAGGTCCGGGCGGGAAGCGCAGCCGGCCAACAGCATCACTGGCAGGGTGAGCAGGACGGCGAGCAGGACGGACGTGCGCGGCAACATGGTGACAGGCTTTCCTTGGGTATGGTCGGAAGATAGCCTGTTCCTTGAAGGGCGCCACGGGCCGTCATTGAGTCCCAGCCAACCAAGAAGCAAAGCAGTCTCCGTTTCCGGGCTTCAGCGCATTTTTCGACCTGGGATGCGGTTCGCAACCGTATGAAGATACTCTAATAGGCGGCTTCATGAACAGCCAGACCCCTGCCCCGCCCTCCCTCATGACCGTCTCCGGTTCGATCGATTGGGACGGCCTGGACCAGGGCAAGTACCGGGACGAGACTGAGGCGGTCCGCGATCTGATGGCGACCGCGCCCCTTTCTCTGGAAGATCGGGCGGCCGTGCGGGCCGAGGCGGAGGCCCTGGTGCGGGGGGCCAGACGGTCGGTGCGCCGCCAGGGCGTCGTCGAGAACTTCCTGCAGGAATTTTCACTGTCGACCCGGGAGGGATTGGCCCTGATGTGCCTGGCCGAGGCCCTTCTGCGAACCCCGGACGAAGAGACCAAGGACAGGCTGATCGCCGAGAAGATCGGCAGCGCGGACTGGGCAAGCCATATGGGCAAATCCGGCAGCCTGTTCGTCAATGCCTCGACCTGGGGCCTGATGCTGACCGGCAAGCTGGTGGAGGTGGACGACCAGGCTCGGTCCGACCTGCCCGGCTTTCTGAAGCGGCTGGCTGGCCGGGTCGGCGAACCGGTGATCCGGGCCGCCGTAGGACAGGCCATCCGCATCATGGGCGAGCAATTCGTGCTGGGCCGCACCATCGAGGCGGCGATCATCCGGGCCCGCAGCGATGGCGATATCTGCAGCTTCGACATGCTGGGCGAAGGCGCGCGCACCACTGCCGACGCTGAGCGCTACGAGGCCTCCTATGCCGCCGCCATAGAATCCGTCGGCCGATTGTCGGGCGGCAAGGGCCCCGAGACGGGCCATGGCATCTCGGTCAAGCTATCCGCCCTGTCGCCAAGGTATGAGGCGACCCAGGAGGACCGGGTCTGGAGTGAACTCTATCCCCGGATCAAGCGCCTGGCCCTGATAGCTGCCTGCCATGACCTGAACTTCACCCTGGACGCGGAAGAGGCCGACCGGCTGGTGCTATCCCTGAAACTTCTGGAGAAACTGGCCGCCGAACCGGAGCTGGGCGACTGGACGGGCCTGGGCCTGGCCATTCAGGCCTATCAGAAGCGCTGTCCGCAGGTGATCGCCAAACTGGCCGAGCTGGCGCAGCGGACGGGCAGGCGGCTGATGGTCCGGCTGGTCAAGGGCGCCTACTGGGACAGCGAGATCAAGCGGGCCCAGGTCAATGGCCGTCCTGGCTATCCGGTCTATACGACAAAGCCGGCGACGGACCTGTCTTACCTGGCCTGCGCCCGGGCCCTGATTGCCGCCTCACCTCACCTTTATGGCCAGTTCGCCACCCATAACGCCCACAGCCTGGCGGCCGTGCGCCGCATGGCCCGGGCGGCCGGGGTAAAGATCGAGTTCCAACGACTTCATGGTATGGGCGAGGCCCTCTACCGAGCGGCGGACGATCTCTATGACGGAGTCCTTGTCCGGGCCTATGCCCCTGTAGGGGGCCACGAGGACCTTTTGCCCTATCTGGTGCGCCGGTTGCTGGAAAACGGCGCCAATACCAGCTTTGTTCATGCCCTGCTGGACGAGCGGGTGCCGCCGGAAACGGTTGTGGTCGACCCGATGTCCAGTATCGAGGCCGTGGGCGCCGGCCCGCACCGGAAAATCCCCCTGCCGGCCCAGATCTATGGCGACCGGTTGAACAGCGCAGGCATCGATCTGACGGTGACGGCAGAGCGGCAGGCGCTCTGTGCGGCGATCACCGACCTGACTGCTCTGACCGCCGGGGACCCGGGCGGCCAGCCCGTCCGCAGTCCGACCGATCCGGCCCAGGTCGTGGGCTGCGTCTCCGAAGCTGGCCCCGACGCCATCGAAGCTGCCTTCGCCGCCGCCCGCCGGTCACAGCCAGCCTGGGACGCCTTGGGCGGCCTGGCCCGGGCACAGGTTCTGCGGGCCATGGCCGACGCCCTGGAGACCCACCGTGACCGGCTCATCGCCCTGTGTGTGAAGGAGGCTGGCAAGACCTTGGCCGATGGGGTGGCCGAGGTTCGCGAGGCCGCTGACTTCTGTCGCTACTACGCCCGGCTGGCGGAAACACGGTTTGCGGGGCCGGAGACTCTGAAAGGCCCGGTCGGAGAAACCAACAGCCTGGAACTGCGGGGACGAGGGGTGTTTGTCTGCATCAGCCCCTGGAACTTCCCCCTGGCCATCTTCACGGGACAGGTGGCAGGCGCCCTGGCGGCGGGCAATGCCGTCCTGGCCAAGCCTGCCGAACAGACTCCGCTGATCGCCGCCGAGGCCGTGCGCCTGTTCCATGCCGCCGGACTCGATCCTGCCCTGCTGACCCTGTTGCCTGGACGCGGGGAGACGGTCGGCGCCGCCCTGGTGGCCCATCCCGGCTGTGACGGAGTGGCCTTTACTGGCGGGACCGAGACCGCCTGGCGGATCAACAGCGCGCTGGCCGCCCGGCGCGGTCCCATTGTGCCCTTCATTGCCGAGACAGGCGGGTTGAACGGCATGTTTGTCGACACCACAGCCCAGCGGGAACAGGTGATCGACGATGTGATGGTCTCGGCGTTTGGCTCGGCGGGGCAGAGATGCTCGGCCCTGCGTCTGCTGTTCCTGCCCAGGGACACGGCCGATCATCTGATCGAAGGGCTGATGGGCGCCATGGACGCCCTGGTGGTCGGTGATCCGTCCGACCCGCGCACCGACATCGGCCCGGTCATCGACGCCGAGGCCAAGGATATGCTGACCGCCCATCTGGCGCGGCTGCAGCGCGAGGCCCAGGTGCTGAAGGTTCTGGCGGCCCCGGAGACGGGTACTTTCTTCGGGCCGGTCCTGGCCGAGATCCCCTCGGCGGATTTCCTGGAGCGGGAGGTGTTTGGCCCGGTCCTGCATATCGTCCGCTATGATCCGGAAAACCTGGCGGCGGTGGCCGGCGCCCTGGCGGGCCGAGGCTATGGCCTGACCCTGGGCGTTCATTCCCGGATCGAGGCCTTTGCCGCGGAGGTGATCCGCCGGGTTCCGGCCGGCAATGTCTATGTCAACCGCTCGATCATCGGCGCCGTGGTCGGGGTCCAGCCCTTTGGCGGGCTTGGCCTGTCCGGCACCGGTCCCAAGGCCGGGGGGCCAGAGGCCCTGTCCCGCTACGGAGTCGAGCGGGCAGTGTCGGTCAATATCACGGCCCAGGGCGGCGATCCGGCGCTTCTGAACCTGTAGCATCGGGCCATTGCAGGCCGTGCGGGAGTCTGGATACTGGGCCACCTGTTGCTGAGAGACCCTGAACGATGGCGCTGAACATCGGCGATCCTGCTCCCTGGTTCTTTGCGCCCACGCTGGAGAACCCGAGGTTTGCCTTTGCGACCCTGGCCGGCCGCTGGGTGGGCATGATGTTCGCGCCGGATGCGGAGACGGCCCATCGTCTGGCCGCACAGGCGGCACGGGTCCCCCACCTGGATGATGAGCGGGCCTGCCTGTTCGGGGTCATGGCGGGCGCCCCGCTGGCCAGCGCCCCTGGTCAACGCTGGTTTTTGGACACCGAGCGGGGACTGACCGGACTCTATGGCATGGAGGCCGGAGGCTGGCTGTTGCTGGACCCGCAGCTTCGGCTGTTTGCCCGGGGCGGGTTGAACGACCTCGAGGTGCTGCAGACCCTGTTGCAGAGACTGCCGCCGCCCGCCGCCCATGCCGGGGTGGAGATGTCGGCGCCGGTGCTGATCCTGCCCCGGCTGTTCGAACCGGCGCTGTGCGAGACCCTGATCGATGTCTATCGCCAGCAGGGGGGCGAGGAGTCCGGCTTCATGCGGGAGGTCGACGGGGTGACCCGGCTGATGACCGATCCCCGCCACAAGCGGCGCAAGGACGTGATCCTGGAGGACGAGGCCCTGAAGGTCGCCGTCCGCAACCGCATCAATCGGCGGCTGATCCCGGAGATCAACAAGGCCTTCCAGTTCCAGAGCACGCGGATCGAGCGCTATCTGGTGGCCTGTTATCCGGCCGGCGCCGGCTGGTTTCGGCCGCATCGCGACAACACCACCAAGGGCACGGCCCATCGCAAGTTCGCCGTGACCATCAATCTCAACACCGAGGACTATGAGGGCGGCGCCCTGCGGTTTCCCGAGTTTGGCGACCGGCAGTACAGGCCGCCGACCGGGGGCGCCGTGGTGTTTTCCTGTTCCCTGCTGCATGAGGCCCTGCCGGTCACCGCCGGAGAGCGGTTCGCCTTCCTGCCTTTCCTCTATGACGAGGCGGGGGCCAGACTGAGGGACGAGAACCTGAAGTTTGTCGATCTGCCGGAGCCCGTGTCCCCATGAGTGAGTCCCTGACAATCCGCCGGCTGGCCGGGGCCCTGGGCGCCGAGATCAGCGGCCTGGACCTGGCGGCTGACCTGCCGGACGCCAAGGTCCGGGCGATCCGCGAGGCCCTTAACCAGCACCAGGTGATCTTTTTCCGGGACCAGTCCCTAACCCCCGATCAACAGGTCCGGCTGGGCCTGCGGTTCGGGCCGCTGAACATCCATCCCTATGTCACGGGCATGGCCGGCCATCCGGAGGTGATGGAGATCATCAAGGAGCCGGAGGACAGGATCAATTTCGGCGGGGGCTGGCACTCGGACATGAGCTTCCTGGAGACCCCCAGCATCGGGTCCATCCTCTACGCCGTCCAGACCCCGGAGTTTGGCGGCGACACCCTGTTCGCCAGCCAGGCGGCGGCCTATGACGCCCTTTCGGACGGGCTGAAAGCCACCCTGGAGAGCCTCCGCGCCGTCCATTCGGCGGGCCGGGAATATTCGCCCCAGGGCGCCTCGGCCCAGAAACGGGCCTCGATGCAGGTGGCCGAGGCGGAAGGCGCCGCCGGCGAGTTTGTCCATCCGGTGGTCAAGATCCATCCGGAAACCGGGCGCCGCGCCCTCTATGTCAATCCGGCCTTCACGATGCGTATCGAGGGCTGGACCAGCCGGGAATCCCGGCCCCTGCTGGACTTCCTTTTCGAGCACAGCCGGCAGGAGCGGTTTACCTGCCGGTTCGCCTGGCGGGACGGATCGGTGGCCTTCTGGGACAACCGGCAGGTCTGGCACTATGCCCTGAACGACTATCCGGGCCAGAGGCGCCACATGCGGCGGGTCACGGTGGACGCCGGCTGAGCGCGCGCCCCGGCGAAACGACAGGGGGCGAGAGGCGGAAGGGTCCGTTGAGGACCCCCACCGTCGGCGGTCTGTTGACCGCCGCCACCTCCCCCGAACCGGCGCTTCGCGCCTGGGGGAGGAGCCCTTATTCTGCGGGCAGCAGGGTTTCGTGGCGCTTGGACAGGAGCTGGTCGAACTGGCCCCAGACGCCGGTCTCGCCATGCCACTGGCCCTTGGTGGCGGCCTTGGAATATTCGGTGGAGCGGGCTTCGAAGAAGTTGGCGTGCTCGACGCCGCTCACCATGCTCTGCAGCCAGGGCAGGGGGTTTTCCTTGACCCCGTAGATTTCCGGCAATTTCAACTGTCTCAGGCGCCAGTCGGCGATGAAGCGGATATAGGCCTTGATGTCCTCGGGCGTCATGCCCTGGACATCGCCCATCTCGAAGGCCAGGTCGATGAACCGGTCTTCCAGCCCGACCACGGTCTCGCAGCAGCCCATGATGTCGTCGGCCACGGCCTTGGTCACGGCGCCGGTCTCGGCGTTGAAGGCGTGGTAGAGCTTGATGATCCCCTCGCAATGCAGGCTCTCGTCCCGCACCGACCAGCTGACGATCTGGCCCATGCCCTTCATCTTGTTGAAGCGCGGGAAGTTCAGCAGCATGGCGAAGCTGGCGAACAGCTGCAGCCCCTCGGTAAAGCCGCCGAACATGGCCAGGGTGCGGGCGATGTCGCCGTTATTCTCGACCCCGAACTGCTGCATGAAGTCGTGCTTGGCCTTCAGGGCCTCATATTCCATGAAGGCGCCGAACTCGCTCTCGGGCATGCCGATGGTTTCCAGCAGCAGGGCGTAGGCGGCGATATGGATGGTCTCCATATTGCCGAAGCTGGACAGCATCATCTTGACTTCGGTCGGTTTGAACACCCGGCCGTAGCGTTCCATGTAGTTGTCGGCGACCTCGATGTCGCCCTGGGTAAAGAACCGGAAGATCTGGGTCAGCAGGTTGCGTTCCCGGTCGTTCAGGTTCGCCGCCCAGTCCTTGCAGTCCTCGCCCAGCGGCACCTCTTCGGGCATCCAGTGGACCTGCTGCTGCTTCTTCCAGAAGTCATAGGCCCAAGGATAGCGGAACGGCTTGTAGGCCGCAGACGGGGTGAGAAGACCGGGCAGGGCGGGCGCAGGGCGAAGAAGGGTCACGGCGGGCTGGCTTTCTTTCCTGACGGACAGAATCACGGGGCGGAATCACGGGGCAGAATCACGGAGCGGGCAGGGTCGAACCCTTACGATACCAATCCAGCAGACAACATCTAGCGGGGAGTTAACGTCGGCGATCAAGATGTTGTGGGCGGCTCTGGGGACAAGGCGCAAACCGCCATGATTTCAACCGGTCAGGGCGGGACTGGCGTCCAGGTGCGGGCGGGGCGACGGTTTCGCCCCGGCGAACCGTCCGGCGCGGGCCGCCAGCCAGAGGACCAGGACGCCTGCGCCCGTGCAGAGGACCAGGGCCGGGAGGGAGGCCTCCGGCCCGAAGGGGCCGCCGGTGAGCCAGGCGGGCAGGCCCGGCAGGGCGACCGACCGGGCAATCGACGGGCCAAAATCGCCCCCCGAGACGGCGGCGCCGAACAGGTAGCCCTGCGCAAAGTTCCAGCCGGCATGGACCCCGATGGAGACCCAGAGCCTGCCCGTCAGGGCATAGAAGGCGCCCAGCATGATGCCGGCCTCCAGGGCGATACAGACCGCCGCCATCACGGTCGCATTGGGATTGCCCAGATGGCCGGCCCCGAAGAAGGCGGCCGACAGGGCAAACGCCACCCAGGGCCCGGGTCAGGACCTCCTCGATCACCCCGGACTGGATCGTGAAGCCCAGCCCCTTCCAGACCGCCGCCGGGCCGTTCCAGCCAAAGCTGTAGAGGCCCAGGATCGCCATGACCGCCATGACCAGGGCAAACAGCCCGGCCCCGATCAAGAGCCCCGTCAGGATGCCGACGGGGGCCGGCGCAATCGCGATCTCAGACACCGGCCGGTCCTCGGCAAACCGCGACAACAGGCCATAGAGACCGAGGGCCACAATCGCCCCGGCCAGATGCGGCAGGACCAGGTAGGCCGGCGTTTCCTCGGGCAGCAGATTTTCCAGGACCGAAATGGTCCCGTAGGCCGGCACGGCCACCACCACAAACAGCAGCATCATCCAGGCAAACGATCGCAGCCAACGCCACGGCCCGGGATGCAGGAACCGTCGCGACCCAAGATCGATCTGGATGCTCTGTTCAGCCATGCTCATCTCCCCCGCCCTGAAAGCGGCAAACTAGCAAATTGCGCCATCGGTAGAATGGCCGGGCGGGTGAATTGTGCGTCATGTTCGGGTCGATCCTGCAGCCATGTCGCCAACCTGTCCGGCCAGAAAACCTGCGCAAAGGTCGCGTTGAGAAATTTCGGGGGCCGAGATGTTGTCCAGGGGCCGGCCGGCAAGCGGGAGGGACCCTCCCCATAATGATGACAAATCCTTGTATTCATGACATTGCCGGGGTTGCTTCAACCTCGGCTCACCGCCCTCGCCCGCCCTTTCACCTGGCGTTCGCCCTGTCAGAAACCCCGGATTTCGGGTCGGTTTCTGTCGGGTTTCTGCAGTTTTCCGTAAGATCCTGTCGGCGTCCTGTCAGATTTCTCCACGGGCGCGGCAGGTCGGGCCAGGGCGTCAGCGGGCGGCTCGAAGCGGTGGCGCCATTATAACCGACGAGCCGCGTCAAATCCGTCGCCCCGCCGTCTCGACAGACATGGGGGCGGGCTATGGGGACCTTCCTGCGACAGGACATCCGCATCCTGGTCCAGGCTGGACGGCGACCCGCCCTGTTGGAGGCGTCGCTTTCTGGACGGGCTTTGTACGGGTCGTCACAGGGTTCGGTAACGAGGAAGTCCGGGCCGTCACTGGGTTCGGTAACGACGATGTCAAGGTGGTCACGGGCTTCGGCAACCAAGGGTCACGCGTCCTGTAAAGGTTCCGGACGGACGCGGGCGGAAGGGACCTGGAGCCTCACGGAGGCGGTCGAAGCGGGAGGGGTGATTATCGCAAGGAGTGCGCCCCGTTGTCCGCAACGTCGCCTGCCCATGAGCCAAGCCGTTGTGGATCAGTCCCGTCAATTGACGTTCCGGTCCTGGCCTTCCCAGTAGGCCGCGCGCAGCTGGCGCTTCAGGACCTTGCCGGCGGCGGAGATCGGAAAGGGCTCATCCCGGAACTCGACCGATCGCGGGCATTTGTAGCTGCCGATCCTGGTCTTGCAGTAGGCGATCAGGTCGTCAGCGGTGGTCCGGGACCCTGGCCTTGGCCGGACGATGGCGTGTACCCGTTCGCCCCATCGGTCGTCGGGCACACCGATGACGACACAGTCCAGCACGTCCTCATGGGTGCTCAGGGCGCTTTCGGTTTCAGCGGAATAGACGTTCTCGCCGCCCGAGATGATCATGTCCTTGGTGCGGTCGACGATGAAGACATAGCCATCCTCGTCCATGAAGCCGGCATCGCCGCTCATGACCCAGCCATCCTTCAGGGTGGCGGCGGTCTGTTCGGGATTGTTCCAGTAGCCCAGCATGTTGCCGGCGCTGCGGATGGCGATCTCCCCGACCGCGCCGCGCGGCGCCTCGGCGCCCGCCTCGTCCAGAATGCGCAGTTCGCTGAACAGGATTGGCTGACCGGCTGATTTCAAGCGTACGGCATGAGGTCCGTCGGGATCATGATCTTCCGGTCCCAGCAGGGTGCAGACCCCGGCCGTCTCGGTCTGGCCGTAACCCTGGGCAAAGCGCGCCTGGGGGAGCCGCGCGATCAACCGTCGCAGCAGCCCTTCGGGCATGGGGGATGCGCCATAGAGCGCCCGGGTCAGGCTGGTCAGGTCGGCGTCCTGCGCCCGGGGATGATCGATCAGCATGCCCCACATGGCCGGCACCAGGCTGAGCGTGTCTATACGGTCGCGGACGATGCAGTCGATGATTGCGCCCGGGTCGAAGGCTGCCTGCATGATCAGCGGCCGCACAGCGATGGCCGAGGCCACAGCCAGTTGCGCGCCGGCCAGGTGAAACATGGGAAGAACACAGAGCATGGCAGCGTCCGGCGCGGGATCATCTCCCATTCTTCCGGCCAGCAGGGTGGCGACCAGCGAGGTATGGCAGAGCATGACACCCTTGGGGTGTCCGGTCGTGCCGCCCGTGTAGAAGATGCCGGCCATGTCCTCGCCACCGCCGCCCAGGCGGGATACCGGCCTGCCCGTCTGACGAAGCCGGTCGAAGGGGAGCGCCCCGAGGAGTGGCGGCCCGTCACCCATATGGATGACCGGCATCGACGGATCGCCTGAGGTGAGGTCCTCGATCATGGCGGCAAAGCTGTCGTCGACGACGATCACCCCGGGCTGGCTGTCCTTCAGGGCATAGGCGACCTCGTCCCGCGACCAGCGGGTGTTGATCGGCACGACCGCCGCAGAAAGCCGCCAGACGGCATAGAAGATTTCGATATAGCGGTCGCTGTTCAGCGCCAGGATGGCGACCCGGTCGCCGGGCCCGACGCCCAGATCACTCAGCCCACCAGCGATCTGTTCGGTGGCTTCATTGAGTTCGCGCCAGGTCCGTTCCCGCCCCCCGTACCGCAGCGCAGGGCGGTCGGGGAACAGGCCCGCGGCACGGGAGAGAAACTGGACAAGATGAATGCGGCTCATGGATTTCTCTGTGGGGGTCTTTGGGAGATTTCTAGATGACTGACATGAGGGCGGCGGCTGTCTGTTCCGGCATCGACAGGAAGGGCGAGTGGGAGGCGGGGAGGCTGACGATCCGGTCGCAGGGCTGGCGGGCAATCATCCGGTCCTGCATCTGCACCGACAGGGCGCGGTCCTCTGTGCAGCGAACATAGGCGCGGGGCACGGATCCGGACCGACCGGCGGTCAGGGTCACCCGGGCCAGGGACGGTCGGGCGGGTTCGGGCGCGAGACGGGCCTCGGCCCAGGCGACATCGGCGTCGCTGCAGTCGCCGCAATAGACCGGCCGGAACCGGTCCGGGACAATGGTGACAGAGCCCCGCAGCCAGGAGAGCCGGGCCGCCCCGTGAAGATCGGACTCCTTGTCCATGGAAATGAGCGAGGTCAGGCTGTCGCCCGAGACCGGCATGAAGGCGGACAGGAAGACCAGTCGCTTAAAGGCCTGCGGCGCGGCCTCGGCGGCCTGGGCGATCACCATGCCGCCCATGGAGTGGCCGACGGCGATCACTGACCGGGTCTGGCTGCGGGCCAGATCGGCAATCGCCGCGGCATAGTCCTTCAGGGTCGGCCCCCAGCCGGCCCTGCCCTGGCCCGCTCGTCCCGGCAGATCGGGCGCGATCACCTCATGCCCGGCGGCCGCCAGAAAGGGTTTCACCCGGTCCCAGCACCAGGCTCCGTGGCAGGCGCCATGCACCAGCAGGAAGGTCGCACTCATGGGCTTTCTCGCGAAAAGATGACGGTGGCGCAGGCCGACCAGAAACCGCCCCAGCCATGGACAAGCGAAGTCCGGGCGCCGGGGACCTGGGCCGCCGCCTCGCCGCGCATCTGGCGGACGGCCTCCAGCATGCACAGCATCCCGTAGGCGCCCGAATGGGCATAGGCCAGGCCGCCGCCATTGGTGTTCATCGGCAGCTTTCCGCCGGGCCGGGTATGGCCTTCCTCGATGAACCGTCCCGACTCGCCCACCGGAACGAACCCCAGGCCCTCGAGGCCGAAGATCGGATTGAAGGCAAAGGCGTCGTAGATCATCAGGTGATCGATGTCGTCATGGGTCAGGCCGGCGGACGCAAAGGCGTAGCGGGCCGAGGTGCGGATGAAATCAGGCGCCATCGGATTGCGCGTTCCGGCCGGGCTGCATCCGCCCGTTTCCATGGCCGAACCCGAGCCCAATACATAGACGGGCCGGGCCTGGATATCCTTGGCGCGCTCTGCCGAGGTCATCACCATCGCCCCGCCGGCGTCGGAGACCAGACAGGTCATGGCCCGACGGATCGGCCAGGCGATCATCGGCGAGGCCAGGACCTCTTCCACCGTGGTCGGCGTTCTGAGTTTTGCCCGGGGGTTGAGCGCCGCCCAGTCGCGCTGCGCCACCGCGACCATGGCCAGCTGGGCCTCGGTCAGGCCATGGGTCGCCATGTAGCGGACCAGCGGCTGTCCAAACAGGCTGGCGGAGAGACTGGCGCCGGCATAGGGGATATCGAACTGCTGTTCGATCGATCCGGGGCGTCCCACATCATAGGCGTTGGACAGATGGGGATGGCTGCGACCGGACTCGCCATAGACAATCAGCACGGTCGAGCAGTAGCCGGCCTGGATGGCGGCCATGGCGCTGCGCAGGTGGTAGATCCAGGAGCAACCGCCGATACTGGTGCCGTCCACCCAGCGCGGATGGACGCCCAGCTGCTGCGCCACATTTCCGACCGGCAGATGGCCGACGGCGAGGCCATCGATATCCGACGCCTTCAGGCCCGCATCCTTCAGCGCATTGACGGCGCCGTCGAGGGCGAGCCCCATGGAGGACAGATGCGGCACGGTTCCGATGTCGGTCGACTCGGCGGCACCGGCGATGGCGAAGCTGCCGGGCCTGATCATGACGCCATCGCGCCGGCGGGGCGGAAGCAGAGCAGCCGGGGGCCATCGCCGAACCGCCGCCAGGTGGCCAGGAGCGGCATGTCGATCCTGAGCACGGCGGGGGTCTGATCGCAATCGACCACGGTTGAGAGAAGTCTGGGGCCCTCCTCCAGGGCGATGGTCGCCACCGAGACGGGCGAGCCTGCGTCCCACAGGGGCCAGGGACTGGCGGTGATGACGTAGCTGTAGAGGCTGGCGCGTCCCGAAGCCGCCTCCCAGGCCACATTTCGCGAGGTGCAATGAGGACAGACCGGCGCGGGCGGGAAGTAGGCGTCGCAGCAATCTGCACAGCGCTGGATCGTCAGCTGTTCCTGGGCAGCCGCATCCCAATAGGGCTGCGTTTCAGGCATTGGACGCGGCAAGAGACTCACGCCTTGGCTCCTTTCATCGCCGGCGCGGGGGCTGCGCCGCATGGACCGACGACCAGACTGAACATGTGTTCAGTAAAAATCAATCCGAAATGGGGATCGGCGGGACAGTCTTCGAACCTGACTCCCTCAGGGCGGTGATCGGCGCCGGCGGCAGAACGGGAACACGACCTGAACGATTAACGCCCTTCCAGTTCCCGCCCAATCCGCTCCATCGGCAGGGCATAGGCCACCACGAAGTCGCCGCGCGGGGTGTCCAGGATGCTGTGCCCGCCCGCAGCGATGACGACGAACTGGCGTCCGCCCACGGCATAGGTCATCGGGGTCGCCTGGCCGCCGGCGGGCAGGTCGGCGGACCAGAGGGCCTGGCCGGTCCGGCTGTCGAAGGCGCGCAGACGGTTGTCCATGGCGGCGCCGATGAACAGCAGCCCGCCGCTGGTGGTGATCGCGCCCCCGAGCCCTGGCGTGCCCCAGGGAAAGGCCAGGCCGAAGGGCGCCAGGGTCGAGGTGGTGCCCAGGGGGGTCTCCCAGGCCAGGCGTCCCTTCTTCAGATCGACGGCCGTAAGCGCGCCCCAGGGCGGCCGGTTGCAGGGCAGGCCCAGGGGCGACAACAGGGCCTTGCGGGTCACGCCATAGGGAGACCCGGTCGCCGGCGCCACATCGGGCGAAGCTGGACCGTCATTGCGGGGCGCCAGGGTGATGACTTCGGCGGCGCGGCTGCTGTTCACAAACAGGCGCTGGGTCGCAGGATCGATGGTGACGCCGCCCCAGTTGGCGCCGCCGCCGGTGGTCGGGGCTAGGATCGTGCCCCGGGTCGAGGGCGGGGTGAACAGGCCTTCATTGCGGTGCGCGGCCAGGCGGCGGGCGCACTGGGCGCGGTCGAAGCCGAGCACGCCGAAGGCCTCGGCGGGACCAACCGCCTGGGGTGCGATGACCGGAAGGGCGGAATGGGGCTGGGTCGGCGAGGCGCGCTCGCCGGGAACGTCCGAGGCGGGAACCCGGCGTTCCTCGACATCGAACAGCGGGCGGCCGGTTTCCCGGTCGAGCACGAAGAGAAACCCGGCCTTGGTGGCAAAGGCGAGGGCCGGGATCCGGCGGCCGGCGCGTTCCAGCTCGAACAGGGTGGGCGCCGCAGGAACATCATAGTCCCACAGGTCGTGATGAACGGTCTGGAAGGCCCAGACAATCTCGCCCGTCGAGGCGCGAACGGCCAACACGGCGTTGGTCAGGGGGCTGTCGGGCGATCGGCCGCCGCCGAAGAAATCCGGCGACGGGCTGCTGGTGGGCAGGAAGACCAGGTCCCTTTCCGGGTCAGCGCTGATCGAGCTCCAGACATTGCCGCCGCCGGTCCGGCCGTCCGCAGAGGCGACGGGATCCAGGCGCCAGATGGGCTGGCCCGTGCGGACATCGAAGGCCCGGACCGCGCCGGTGGCCGCCGCTGCATAGCGGTTGTCGGCCACGCTCGAGCCCACCACGACCACGTCCCCGATGACGGCCGGCGCCGCAACGATCTGGACTTCACCCGGCCGGTGGGTCTCCGAATCCCTTACGACCTTCACCTGTCCGCCAGGGCCAAAGTCCTTGCAGGGTCGGCCGGTCCGGGCATCCAGGGCGATCAGCCGACGATCGTTGGTCGCGGTCAGGATTCGCTCTCCGCAGGGGAGCCCGCGCGCCGCCCGGGTCTGTTCGGTCCAGCTGGCCACGCCCCGGCAGTTGAAGTCGTTCGCCGGTCTCGGGTCCGTATCGATGTCCGGATCATGCACCCATTTTTCCCGGCCCGTGGCAGGGTCAAGGGCGATCACGCGATTGAAGGGGGTGCAGAAGACCAGGTTGCCCGCAGCCAGAATGGGCGTGGCCTGGAATTTTGACCTCTTGATCAGCTTGCCGCGGCGCGCGACCTCGCCGGTCCGATAGGTCCAGGCCGGCTGCAGACCGCCGACGGTTTCCGGGGTCAGCTGGCGGAGCGACGAATGACGCAGATGGCCCGGATCCCCGCCGACCGTGGTCCAGCCGAGGTCATCCCTGACCGCCGCCACGGGCCCGCTGGCCTGGATACGGCCGCTCTGGGGCGGGCGATACTGCAGGGCCCAGACCGCGACAGCGAGGCCCGCCCCGATGACGGCCGGAGCCAGCAGGAAGACCAGGGCGAGCCTGTAGACCGGTTTGCGCGGACCCGGCCCCGGCATCAGCGGGTCCTCCGGTAGGAGACCGTCTGGCAGATCACGAGGCGACAGGCCGTCATGGACGCCGCGTCCGGTCCGGTCAGGCGAACCGTGGCGGCCAGGTTCATGCCATCGCCGACATAGCGTCCGCGCCATTGTCCGGGGCCGGCGGCCTGAAGGCCGGTCAGAACCGTCCTGCCGTTTCCAAGGTCGGTCGCGCAGAGGGTGGTGGGCCTGCCCAGGCAGGGCGAAATCCTGGCGCGTGTGTCGCCGCCCTGTTCAGCCCAGACACCCGCCAGGGGCGGCGCAGGCTGGACCTGGATGAAGGCCATGGCCCAGAGGGCGGTGATCGATGCAGGCATGGGGGAGGCTCCGGTGGGTCTGTCTCAGCCGGGGTGGCTGACCGGTCCCCTTGGTGTCCGGCGTTCCAGAAGCCGTCTCGCCGATGTCGAAAAACATGGCTCGGATTCGAAATCGGAGAGGATTTCAGGTCCTGGCGAGGGCCTGTCGCCGCCATTCGGTCGGGCTGGTCCCCTTGGCTTCCCGGAAGGCCCGGTTGAACGGGCCCAGGGATCCATAGCCAAGGTCATAGGCCAGGGCCGCCACGGTCTTTCTGGCGTTTGCAGGATCGGACAACATGACCGTCGCCTGGGCGATCCGTCGATCATTCAGGAAGGCCGTGAAGTTTCGATAGCCGAGGCTGGCATTGATCAGCGCCCGCAATCGATGTTCCGGAACCCCGACCGCCATGGCCAGGCCGCCGATCGTCAAGCCCTCACGGCGCCAGATCTCGTCGGTGTCCATCAGGGTCTGCAGTCTTGCCAGGGCGGCCACGTCTGCCTCCGGGCCTGAACCGGAGGCGCGTCGTTGGGGTTTCGCCATTTTGAAAAGCCGGTCGCGGGGGCGCAGGAAGGTCACGGCGCCCAGCGTGACAACGGCGGCAAACAGGGCCGCGATCGGGCCCCGATGGAGGGGCGCGCCGGGGGCCAGCATCATCCGGACCTGGACCAGGGCGAGCCCGACCACGAACAGCACCATGGCGCCGATCACCGCTGCGCGAAGCTGTCGCCGGGAATCGACCAGGTCGTCCCGCCAGGACCGGACCACCAGCCAGCCGGCATGGCCGCTGATCACGATCTCCAGGACATGGTGAAGGGTCCAGACCGCGACGGCGATCGCCTCCGGCCCGAACCACCCGAGCAGGCCCGTCATCGTCAGAACGGCGGCGGGCAGGAACGACCTGGCGTCGATGTCCCGGTCCTCGAACAGGACGACCACAAACAGCCAGAACCAGCCGACGGCAGCCACCGACAGCAGCCAGAGGGGGCCGCTCAGGGGGCCGATGAGCTGGCGTGTCGGCGCGTGCTCATTGAAGGCGAAGCCCACCACGCTGAGGCAGAAGACCAGGACCACGCCGCGAACCCGCCGGGGAATATCGGACAGGACATAGCTGATCGCCCAGACCAGGAGCGCGCCGACCGCCAGCATCCTGAACGCCAGTTCCTGCGCGACCGCAGTCTCCATCCGCCCCTCCGAACAACCGATGATATTGGAGCGCCACGCCGAGGGGTTGGCAAGTTCTGCTCGTTTGCATCGTGGCAAAATCAAATAACAATCGTCGTTTTCAGCAACCGCGGAAAGGGGCATGTCGGAGAAAGCAATATGACTCAGTGAGGTTCCATCGGCGTTGCTGGCAGTTTGTGTCCTTCGACACGGTCGCTTCGCGACCTACCCAGGATGACGATGTCGGGGTGATGGCTTTAGTGCGCGGATTTTTTGGACTGAATTTTGAGCACGGCCACACCCGCCAGGCCCCCGACCAGCGCCTTCCCAACCGCAATCGCCCGTCATGAATTGACCACGACCCCGGGTTAGGGTTCCCTGTGCTGCCTGTCCGGAACGACCCGCCATGACGACCAACGCCCTCGCCGTTTCCGCCCATTATCCGACCTCCATCGAGCGGCGGGTGGATCAGTGGGTGCATCTGGTGGGGCTGGGGTTTGCGTTTGCCGGGGGCGGGGTGCTGCTGGGGTTGTCCATCGGGTTCGGCACCCTGGGGCAGGTGGCGTCGGTGGCCATCTATGGCCTGTGCCTGGCCCTGATGTTCCTTTTTTCCATCCTCTACAACATGGGCAATCCCCGGCATCAGCCGGTGCTGCGGCGGCTGGACCATGCAGGGATCTTCCTGATGATCGCCGGCAGCTATACCCCCTTCACGACCCAGAGCCTGGAGGGCGGCTGGGCCATCGGCATGACCACTGCGGTCTGGAGCATCGCCCTGCTGGGGGTGGCGGGAAAGCTGTTCCTGCCGGGCCTGGGCAAGGGATTCTGGGTGGTCATCTATCTGGCCCTGGGCTGGATCGCGGTGATCGCCATCGGGCCCCTGGTCGAGGGGGTGTCCCTGGCCGGGATGATCCTGCTGGGCATCGGCGGGGTGATCTATTCGGCCGGGGTGGTCTTCTATGTGCGCAAGTCGCTGAAGTTTCGCCGGGCCATCTGGCACGGCTTTGTGCTGGTCGCCGCCGGGACCCATTATGCGGCCATCATGACCGGGGTGGTCTTGTTCAACCGCGCCTGAGGGGCTTGTCCCCAAATATAGAGCATGGTTCGATCCGATAACCGCTTCACACTTATCGGACCATGCTCTAGACCCCCATCGCGCCAATCGCGGCGACCACAACCGATCCCCTTCAGCCCGCCGAGTCCCGTCGAAGGGCGCGCTGAAGTCTCCCTGGCGGGCGGAGGATCGTACCCATGGCCAATGTCACCGTTGTCGGCGCCCAGTGGGGCGATGAGGGCAAGGGCAAGATCGTCGACTGGCTGAGCAACCGCGCCGATGTGGTGGTGCGGTTCCAGGGCGGCCACAATGCCGGCCATACTCTGGTCGTGGACGGCAAGGTCTACAAGCTGGCCCTGCTGCCGTCGGGCGTAGTCCAGGGCAAGCTGTCGGTGATCGGCAATGGCGTGGTGGTCGATCCCTGGCACCTGCTGGAAGAGATCGCCAAGATCGCCGACCAGGGGGTGATGATCACCCCGGACCTGCTGGTCCTGGCCGACAATGCCTGCCTGATCCTGCCCCTGCACCGCGACCTGGACCAGGCCCGGGAGACCGCCTCGACCCAGAAGATCGGCACCACCGGCCGGGGCATCGGGCCGGCCTATGAGGACAAGGTCGGGCGCCGGGCGATCCGGGTCGCCGACCTGGCGGACCCTGAAGCCCTGAAGCCCAAGATCGAGCGGCTGCTGGCCCATCATGGCGCCCTGCGCCGGGGGCTGGGCCTGGCAGACGCCGATGGCGAGGCGCTGTTTGCGGCCCTGATGGCCCTGGCGCCGAAGATCCTGCCCTATGCCCAGCCGGCCTGGCGGCTGCTGGACCAGGCATTTCGCGACGGCCGGCGGATCCTGTTCGAGGGGGCGCAGGGCGCACTGCTGGACGTCGATCACGGCACCTATCCCTTTGTCACCTCGTCCAACACCGTGGCCGGACAGGCGGCGGCCGGGTCAGGCATGGGGCCCAAGGGGCCGGGCTATATCCTGGGCATCGTCAAGGCCTATACCACCCGGGTCGGCGAGGGGCCGTTTGCCTGCGAGCTGTCCGACGAGGTCGGCCGCCACCTGGCCACGGTGGGCCGGGAGGTGGGGGTCAATACCGGCCGGCCGCGCCGCTGTGGCTGGTTCGATGCGGTGCTGGTCCGGCAGAGCGTCGCCATCAACGGCATCGACGGCATCGCCCTGACCAAGCTGGACGTGCTGGACGGGCTCAAGACCCTGAATATCTGTGTCGGCTACCGGATCGGCGACCGGGTGCTGGACTATCTGCCGGCCGGCATGCGAGACCAGGCGGCGGCGCAGCCCATCTATGAGGAGATGGAGGGCTGGTCGGAGAGCACGCAAGGCGCGCGGTCCTTCCGCGACCTGAACGCCAACGCCATCAAGTATGTGCGGCGGATCGAGGAACTGATCGGGGCGCCAGTGGCCCTGTTGTCCACCAGCCCCGAGCGGGACGACACCATATTGATGCGCGACCCCTTCCAGGGGTAGCGGGGTCGCCGAGGTCAGCCGTGCGCCATCGCCGGGCGGGTCAAGGCGCGGGTGATGGCGGCGCCGATCAGGCCGGCCACCGCCGATCCTGCTGTGCCCATGGCCAGCAGGGTGACCGGAACCTCCTTCAGGGCCCAGCTGATGGCGATGCCGATGAAGGCGCAGACGGCGCCGGAGATGACCCCGCCGACCAGGCTGTCGCTCCAGCCCGAGCGGGCCGCCCGCACATAGAGGATGCCGGCGACAAGCGAAAAGCCCATGCCGCCGAGGGCGTAGAAGTCCCGAACCGGCAGCTGGAAATGGCCGATCACGACCATGGCCGCCTGCAGGACGGTTCCGATGAAGGTGGCGTGGATGAGGGCAGCGCGGTTCATGACAGGTCCTCCCGGCCCGGCGACCGGGTCTTCATGCCCGGGCTGCCGACCCTGAAACGGCATTAACGCCCCGTCCCGGCGGCGATGCAAGGGTCAGACGACCCCGACGGTGCGCAGGCGGACCCGGGGATGGACCTCGCTCTGGCTCATGACGACGGTCTGGCCCCGGAACCGCTCGATGATCGAGCGGACATAGGGACGCACGGCCGGGCTGGTCAGGAGGACGGCGGCGTCGCCGGCCAGGGCCGCCCGTTCGAAGGAATCGCGCACCGCCCGGATGAACTCCTGCAGGCGCGAGGGGGCCATGGACAGCTGCTTGTCCTCGCCGGCGCCGATCAGGCTGTCGGCAAAGGCGGTTTCCCAGTCGGGGGACAGGGTGACGATGGGCAGGGACCCGTCCTCGCCGCGGTTGGCCCAGCAGAGCTGGCGGCCCAGCCGGGCCCGGACCGCTTCGGTCAGCTGGGTCAGGCTGCTGGTATGGGGCGCCGCCTCGGCGATGCCTTCCAGGATCGTTCCCAGATCGCGGATCGAGACCCGCTCGCGCAGCAGGGCCTGCAGGACCCGCTGCAGGGTCGAGGCGCTGATCACCGAGGGGATCAGTTCGTCGGCCAGCTTCTTCTGTTCGGCGCCCAGTTCCTTGAGCAGCTTCTGGACCTCGGCATAGGACAGGAGCTCGGCCATGTTATCCTTGAGGATCTCGGTCAGATGGGTGGTCAGGACCGTGGCCGGGTCGACCAGGGTGTAGCCCCGGAAGGTCGCCTCCTCCTTCAGGCCGTCATCGATCCAGGTGGCGGGCAGGCCGAAGGCTGGTTCGCGGACATGGTCGCCGGGCAGGTCCACCTGGCCGCCGCGCGGGTCCATGGCCATCAGGGATCCGATGCGCACCTCGCCCTCGCCGCACTCCATCTCCTTGATCCGGATGGCGTAACCCTGGGTGGCCAGGCGCATGTTGTCCAGGATTCGCACGGACGGCATGACGAAGCCGTATTCCGAGGCAAGCGTCTTGCGCAGGGCCCGGATCTGGTCGGTCAGGCGCCGGCCTTCCATGTCGTTGATCAGGGTCAGCAGGCCGTAGCCGAGCTCGATCTTGACGTCGTCAATGGCCAGGGAGGCGCCGATCGGCTCTTCCTCCTGTTCCACCGGGGCAGCCTGGGGCGCGGCGGGCGGCGGCGCCTTGGAATCCTGAGACCGTTGCCAGGCCAGGGCGCCGCAGGCGATGGCCACAACGACAAAGGGGATGATCGGCATGCCCGGCACCAGGGCCATGACGCCCGAGGCGGCGGAGACCATGCCAAGCGCTACCGGGTTCATGCCCAGCTGGACCACAAGGGCCTTGTCCGCAGCGCCGTCCACACCGGCCTTGGAGACCAGGAAGCCGGCGGCGATGGAGATGATCAGGGCTGGCACCTGGCTGACCAGGCCGTCGCCGATGGTCATCATGGTGTAGCTGGCCGCAGCATCCCCGATGGGCATCTTGTGCTGCATCACCCCGATCAGGATGCCGCCGATGATGTTGATGGCCGTGATGATCAGGGCGGCAACGGCGTCGCCCTTGACAAACTTGCTGGCGCCGTCCATCGCCCCGAAGAAGGTCGATTCCTGCTCCAGCTCCTTGCGGCGCTTCTTGGCCTCGTCCTGGTCGATCAGGCCGCTGGACAGATCAGCGTCGATGGCCATCTGCTTGCCGGGCATGGCGTCCAGGGTGAACCTTGCGGCCACCTCGGCGATCCGTCCCGAACCCTTGGTGACCACGACGAAGTTCACCAGCACCAGGATGGCGAAGACGATCACCCCGATGATGAAGTTGCCGCTCATCATCAGCTGGCCAAAGGCCTGGATCACCTGGCCCGCGCCGTCGGTGCCCTCATGGCCATGGCTGAGGATCAGCCGGGTGGAGGCCAGGTTCAGGCCCAGCCGGAACAGGGTGGTGACCAGCAGCACGGTGGGAAAGGCGGTGAATTCCAGCGGTTTCTTGATCAGCAGCGAGGTCATCAGGATCAGGACGCTGCTGCTGATCGAGATGACCAGCAGCAGATCCAGCAGAAACGGCGGGATCGGCAGGATCAGCAGGACGACAATGCCGACAATGCCGATGGCCAGGCCGACATCCCCACGCGCCACCCAGCCCCAGACCTGACGCAGGGTGGGCGGATTGGCGGCCGAGGTGGGGGCGAGGTCTGACATGGTCTAGGAGGCCAGGAACAGCGTCCTTCTCCCCTTGAGGGAGAAGGTGTCGGCAGGGCCGACGGATGAGGGGTCGCGCCGGCGGAAGGGGATTGATGAGGCCCCCTCAACCGTCAGCCTTCGGCTGCCACCTTCTCCCTCGATGGGAGAAGGGAAGAGATCAAGATCAGGCCGCATGGGCGCCCAGCCCCGCCTGGGGCGCCGGCACGGCCACGCCGGCTTCGGTGTATTCCTTCAGCTTGTTGCGCAGGGTGCGGATCGAAATGCCGAGGATAGTGGCCGCATGGGTGCGGTTGCCGCTGCAGTGGCTCAAGGTGTCGAGGATCAGCTGCTGTTCGACCTCGGCCACGGTCTGTCCGACCAGGGTGCGGTTGACCGCCTCGGCCGCCATGGAGGCGGTGCGGGCCACGGCCACGTCCGGGGCCGGCGACAGGGGCTGGCCGTCGGGCAGGCGGATGGCGAACTCCTCGATCTCGGACCCGCTGGCCAGCAGCACGGCCCGGTGCATGGCGTTTTCCAGCTCCCGGACGTTGCCCGGCCAGCGATGGCTGGCCAGACGCCGGCGGGCCTCGGCGGACAGGGGGCGTTCGGGGGTGGCGTTGGCCTTGGCGTATTTCTTGACGAAATGGTCTGCCAGGGCGGCGATGTCGCCGGGACGCTCGCGCAGGGGCGGCAGCCGCAGGTTCACGACGTTCAGGCGATAGAGCAGGTCCTCGCGGAACACCCCTTCCTTGACCGCCTGGGTCAGGTCGCGGTTGGAGGTGGCCAGGATGCGGATATTGACCTTGACCGGCTTCGAGCCGCCGACCCGGTCGATCTCCCGCTCCTGCAGGGCGCGCAGGAGCTTGGCCTGGAGGCGGCCGTCCATCTCGCTGATTTCGTCCAGCAGCAGGGTGCCGCCGTCGGCCTCCTCGAACTTGCCGATCCGCCGGGCCACTGCGCCGGTGAAAGCGCCCTTCTCATGGCCGAACAGTTCGCTTTCCAGCAGGTTTTCAGGGATGGCGGCGCAGTTGACGCTGATGAAGGGCTTGGAGGCGCGGCGCGACTTGCTGTGGACATAGCGGGCCATGACCTCCTTGCCGACGCCGCTTTCGCCCGTGATCAGGATGGAAGCGTCCGAAGGGGCGATCTGGTCGGCCAGCCGGATGACGCTCTCCATGGCCGGGTCGCGGGCGACCATGGGCCGGTTGTCGTCGGAGACGGCGGCCAGGACCGCCGCGATCAGGTCGGCCTCGGGCGGCAGGGGAATGAACTCGATGGCCCCGGCCCGTATGGCGTCGCCAGCCTTGCGGGAGTCGGCGCCGACCCCGCAGGCCACCACCGGCACCCGGATCCGCTCGGCCTCGTTGGCGGCGATCAGGCCGGCGATGTCCAGGTCATAGTCGACCATCAGGAGGTCGGCCCCCTGGCCGGCCCTCAGGGCCTGGGTGGCGGCCGCAACCGTCTCCACATGGGCCACCTTGGCCCCGGTGTTCATCGCCATCTTCACGGCGACGGACAGTTGCCCGTTCAGTTTTCCGACGACCAGAAGCCGCATAAGAGATCTCCCTAGCTGTTCACCGCCGCCGATCAGGCCGCCGTGTCGCCGTCCTTGATGATTTCCGTCATGGTCACGCCCAGCCGGTCATCGACAACGACCACCTCTCCGCGCGCCACCAGGCGGTTGTTGACATAGATGTCGATGGCCTCGCCGACCTTGCGGTCCAGCTCCAGGACACTGCCCTGGGTCAGCTGCAGCAGCTGGGCGACCGACATGTTGGCCCGGCCCAATACCGCCGAGATATTGACCGGCACATCGAAGACCGGGGCCAGGTCGCCGGCATTGCGGTCGCCGCCATGGACCTGCATGTCGCTGGCCAGCATCTGGTCCGGCGAGAACTCTTCGAGTTGGAGGTTGTCATCAGCCATGGGGGGCCCCTTCTGCGGGCAGGTGATCAGGATGGATCAAGGGTTCGGCATGCAGGCCTTCGGCGGCGAGGGCCTGATCAAGGGCGGCCTGGATCCGGGCCGCCGCGTCCTGGGGATCGAAGGCCGCCCGGCCATCGCCCCAGTCCAGGACAAAGGCGGCGGGAGCCATGCCGGGTTCCGCCCGGGCCTCGATCCGGCCGGCATGGCCAAGGGACTCCGCGAGGGCGTCCAGGGCCGTCTGGACCCGGTCCCGCGACTCTGCCGAGACCCGGACCAGAAGCCGGGGGCTTGATTCCACCTCCCGCGTCAGGGCTTCCAGGGCAGCCGACACCGGCGCCTCGGGATAGCGGGCCAGGGCGCTGTCGGCGATCTTGCGGGCCGCGGTCAGGCTGAGCCGGGCGGCGTCGGCGCGGTGGTTGTGGGCCACCTCCGCCAGGGCGCCCAGGCCCAGGCGCGCGGACTGGCCGATCTGGGCCAGGATCGCCGCCATGGCCTGTTCGGCCTGGACCAGGGCGGATCGCTCTCCCTCCTGATAGGCCGTCATGCGCACCTGCTCGACCTCTTCGGGGGTAAACAGGCGCTTGGGCCGCGGCGGGGCATAGGCGATGTCGCCGGCGTCATCAAAGACGGTGTCAAAGGCGAACAGGCGGTGCGGCGTGTGGGTCATCAATAGATCAGCTCCTCGTCGCCGCCGGCCCCGGCCAGCATGATCTCGCCCTTGGCCGCCAGGTCCTTGGCCACCTGGACCATGGCCATCTGGGCCTGGTCGACATCCCGCAGGCGGACCGGACCCATGCTGTCCATGTCCTCACGCATGATCTTGGAGGCCCGCTCGGACATGTTGGAGAAGAACATCTCCCTCAGGGTGTCGGAGGCGCCCTTGAGGGCCAGGCCGAGCTGGTCCTTTTCGACGGCCCGGAGCAGGGTCTGGACGCCGCCCGGATCCAGCTTGGACAGATCCTCGAAGACAAACATCAGGGCCCGGATCCGCTCGGCGCTCTCGCGGTTGCGTTCCTCGAGGGCGGCGATGAACCGTCCCTCGGTCTGACGGTCGAAATTGTTGAAGATGTCGGCCATCAGTTCATGGCTGTCGCGCTTGGAGGTGCGGGCCAGGTTGGACATGAACTCGACCCGCAGGGTCTGCTCGATCTTGTCGAGGATTTCCCTCTGGACCGGTTCCATCCGCAGCATCCGCTGGACGCATTCCAGGGCAAAGTCCTCGGGCAGGCAGGTCAGGACCCGGGCGGCATGGTCCGACTTGATCTTGGACATGACCACCGCAACGGTCTGGGGGTATTCGTTCTTCAGATAGTTGGCGAGGACCGCCTCGTTCACATTGCCCAGCTTGTCCCACATGGTGCGGCCGGCCGGGCCGCGGATTTCCTCCATCAGGGCGTCCACCTTTTCCGGCGGGAGGAAGGCGGACAGCAGGCGCTGGGTCTGTTCGAAGCTGCCCATCAGGGCGCCGGACGCCGAGAGGCCGGACACAAATTCCAGCAACAGGTCCTCGACCACCGAAGCACTGACGGTGCCCAGACTGGCCATGGCCTGGGAAACCTCCTTGATCTCCTCCTCGTCCAGGGATGACCATATCCGGGTGTGGTCCTCGCCCAGCGCGAGCAGAACAATGGCGGCCTTCTCCGGCCCGCTCAGGCGGCCGACGTCACTGATCGCCTTGGATTTGCCCCGTGAACTCATGCGGTTTCATGCAGCCAGCTGCGGAGGATCGAAACCGACTCCTGCGGATGGCTGTCCACAAACTCGGAGACACTCTTGACCATGGAGGCCTTGACCTGGCCCTCGATCCTGGCGATGCCGATCTTCTGTTCCAGCGCCCCTTCGGGCAGCGCCAGGGGCGCACCGGTGACCGGGTCCAGGGTCAGCTGGACCGGACTGTTCTCGCCCGGCCGCGCCGCGCCCGGACCGCTGACCATCATGGGATAGCCCCCGGCGCCAGCCCCGGCCGGTTGACTCAGGCTCTTGAGCAGGGGCCTCAGACCAAACACCAGCAACAGGATGGCCACAAGCGCGCCCAGGCCCAGCTCGACCGCCCGCATGATGTCGTTCTTGTCGAAATTGCTGAGCAGGCCGCCGGCGTCCTGGCCGGCCTCGGAGGCCGCGTCCCTGGCGAAGCGGACATTGACGACCTTGACCACATCGCCGCGACCGGCGTTGAAGCCGACGGCGGCCTTTACCAGCTCGTCAAGCTTTGCCATCTCCTCGGGCGTCCGGGCGGTATAGGGGCCTGGCTTGCCGGCGGCGCCTTCGCCCGTGGCGCCATCCACCGCGACGGACACGGAGATCTTCTGGATCATCCCCGGTTCGACCACTTCGGTGCGGGTGGTCTTGGAGATTTCGTAGTTGGTCGTCGACTGGGCGCCGCGGCTGGTATTCTTGTTCAGGGGCATGAAGCCCGGCGTCGTCGCGCCGCCGGGAATGTTCGACGAGGCCGAGACGGCATTGCCGTTGTCGGCGGCCGCCTCCTCGCTGTTTTCCTCATTGGTCTGTTCCGAGCGGACGACCTGACCGTCCGGGTCATAGGTTTCCTTCTGCTCGGTCACCCGGGCCAGATCGATATCGGCGGTGACCTCGACCCGGGCCTTGCCGGGACCGACGACGCCCTCGACCAGTTCCTTGATCCGGGCGCCGAGTTTCTGCTCGACCTCCGTGCGACGGTCATCGGCCAGACGGCCGAGGGAGCCGGCAGCGCCGGCAGCGGACAGGGTCTTGCCGTCCTTCTGGTCGATGACCGTGACGTTTTCGGGCTTCAGGCCGTCCACGGCCCCGGCCACCAGGTTCTGGACGGCCTGGACCTGTTCAGCGCCGGGCTTCCGGCCGCCAATGGCCACCGTCACCGCAGCCGATGGCTGGGCGGCCTCTTCTTCAAAGAGCTGGCGCTTGGGCAGGACCAGATGGACCCGGGCATTGGTCACGCCATGCAGGGACAGGATGGTCCTTGCCAGTTCGCCTTCGAGGGCGCGCTGGCGGTTCAGCTGCTGGACAAAATCGGTCTGGCCGAGGGCGGACGTGGTGTCGAAGATCTCGTAGCCAACGGACCCGGAGGTGACCAGGCCCTTGCCCGCCACCATCAAACGGGTCGAGGCGACCTTGTCGCGGTCCACCATGATGGTGGAGCCGTCGCCCTTGACCTCATACTTGATGCCGGCCTGGTCAAGCGCCTGGGTAACCTCGGAAGCTTCCTTGAGGTCGAGATTGGAATAGAGCAGCGCCTGGGGCTGGGCGCTCATGCTGACCGCCAGGGCGATGAGGGCGCCCACAACACCGACCCCGACGCCGGCCATGACCAGCAGCCGAACCAGGCCCGCCCCACGAAAAGCGCCAAGCAACTTGTCCAACCCGGGCCAGCCCCCAAATCCAACGCCGCAACCACCGCGCCTTCTGCCGGTCCGCTAGGCAGGAATTACCGGGTGCGTGGTAAACGGGGATTTAAGATTGTCCGCCGCCTGTCAGAGCATCCGCGATCCTGCCCCGGAAAAATGGCAACGGCCGCGTTCCTCAGGAACGCGGCCGCGCCGGTACGCCAAGCCAGAGAAGGGGGCGACAGGGCTCAGCGATACTGTTGCAGCCGGGTGGTCCGCAGACCGGCCAGGCCGTGACGGTCGATCGATTGCTGCCAGTTGAGGAATTCCTCATTGGTCAGGCGGTATCGGTCACAGGCTTCGTCGAGGGACAGCAGCCCGCCGCGCACGGCGGCCACGACTTCCGCCTTGCGACGAATGACCCACCGGTCCGTATTGGGCGGCGGCAGGTCGGACAAGGTGAGAGGCGCGCCGGTCGGACCGATCACGTACTTTTCGCCCTTGGCATTGACGCGCTGTTGCTGAAGCATGGTTCTACGCCTCTCTTCATCACTGTTGAGGCAAACCATACCGAGCGAGCGATAATATGCCGTGAATCGGCCTAGTAAAATTAGCAGTAACCAAAGCTTTCCCCCGCCTTAACGCGCTGTATCAACTTGATACAGCCGATTTAATCAATTTTAACACCTTAATTATCTCTTGATGCTCAGCAATTCTTCCAACATCTGATCTGCGGTTGTGATGATCTTGGATGAAGCCGAATAGGCTCGCTGGGTCACGATCAGTCCGGTGAACTCGCTGGAGAGATCCACCGTCGAGGCTTCCAGGGTCTGGGGTGCGATGGCCCCCGCGCCGCCGGTGCCGGCGCCCTTCAGGCTGTAGGAACCGCTTTCCTGGGTCACCCGATAGGCGTTGCCGTTGGTCGACCGCAGTCCGTCAGGGTTGGCGAAGGTGGCGATAGCCACCTGGGCGATCTGGCGGGAGATGCCGTTGTCGAAGATGGCGGTGACGAAACCGTCCTCATTCACCTCGATATTGGTCAGGTTGCCGAAGGCCGTGCCGTTGGTGTTGACCGCCTGGACGATGGAGGGGCTGTCATACTGGGTCAGGCTGCCGGCGCCGCCGGCCAGGTCGATGCGGATTTCCTGATTGTCGACGCCCAGACCGGCCGCCCAGTTGACGCCCCCGGCCGCCGGCGCTCCGTCCGCCGAGGCCCCGAAGGTCAGGACCGGGTTGGCAGGGTCCAGCAGGGTGGTGGCGGCCGTATCGAGGCGACCGTCGGCGGTGAAGGCCACGATGCCGGTCTTGAGCTGGCCATTGGCCAGGCCTGTGCCGGTCACGACGTCACCGGCCGGAACGGCGCGGATCTCGGCCAACCACTGGTTGGGGACAGTGCTTTTCAGATAGTCGATCTGGACCATACGCTTGCCACCCTTGGAATCCGAGACCGGAACCTGGACGGAGAAGTCCGGCTTGACGCCGGTTCCCAGGGCGGGGTCGTACATGGCCATGGAGTTGGTGGCCGGATTATAGGCGGCCAGGTCGGCCGACACCGGCTGGCTGGACTTGAGGTTGGCGCTGATGGCCACCCGGGTCGTGGGCTCGGCGGCGCCGCCGACATTGGCCACATTGATGGCGCTCAGGCGCGACAGGTCAGACGGGTCGGTGGCGATGGCCCCGGCATCGTCAACCAGCCAGCCCTGGAGGTAGAGGCCCGCCTCGTTGCGCAGGAAGCCCAGATTGTCGAGCTGGAAGCTGCCGGCCCGGGTGAAGGACCGGGCATCGCTGGACAGCAGGTTTTCCGCGCGATCGGCCACCACAAAGAAGCCCTGGCCGGAGATGGACAGGTCGGTGGCGCTGGTGGTGGACTGGGGCAGGCCCTGCTGGCTGATGTATTGCCGCGTCTGGGCGGTGACCCCGCCGGCCGTGTAGCCGGCATTGGGATTGCCGCCGGACACCAGGGTCTGGAAGTTGGCCTGGCTGCGCTTGTAGCCAACGGTGTTGACGTTGGCGATGTTGTCGGAAATCGCGGCCAGGGCCGACGAATTCGCAAGAAGACCCGAGACGCCGGCGAGCATGGCGCTGTTGATGCTCATGATGGTTTTCCTTGGCTTTGGCTGTTGGAAGTCGCCCTGGCGCCTGCTGCGGTCGCGGCCTTGGCCGCTCCGGCGCCATCATGGCCCCGGAAGGATGAAACGGCGTCGTTCGGACGCCGCGATGTCTGGATGAATGGGGTCACAGGGTGTTGCGCACCCCGGTGATGGCGCTGACCGGCACCTTGTTGCCGCCGATGGTCACGAGGATGGAGCCGCCGACCGACTGAACGGCGCTGGCCACCCCTGTAAGGGTATAGCCGGGCTGCATGGCCGTTCCGGACGCGTCGGTCGCCGTGACCCTCAGATAATAGGACCCGTCCGCCTGGCCGATGCCGGCGTTGTTCTTGCCGTCCCAGGTGAATTCCTGATCGCCCGTGCCCTGGCCGGTCAGGGTTTCCGTGCGGACCGTGACGCCGGCGCTGTTGATGACTTCCAGTTTCACATTGGCCGCCGCCCGGGGCAGGCTGTAGCTCCACTGGGCGTCGCCATCGGCGAGCGTGGCGAGGTTGGTTTCGGCCGTCACGGTCTTGCCGATCAGGTCCACGGAACCGGCCAGGCCGCCGTCGCTCATCCCCACCAGGGCGGCCAGCAGGTCATTGGTCAGCAGCTGCTGCTCGACCCCGGTCATCTGGACGATCTGCTGGGTGAACTCGCTGGAATCCATCGGCGACAGGGGATCCTGGTTCTTCAGCTGGGTGGTCAGCAGCGACAGGAAGGTCTCGGTGCTGTCAGCCAGCCGGGTGCGGGAATCGCTGATCCGGTCGAGGACGGAGCCGGAACTGGAAACGGAATCGACCATGGGGGGCCCCTCAGATCAGGACATCCAGACCGCGGGCGGTCCGGAAACGGGTGAAAACGGCGGGCGGAGCGTCCTGGGCGGTCATGGCCCGGGCGAAGGCGCCGGCGCCCCGGCGGCTGTCGTCCGGATCCAGGCCCGGCTGGCTTTGCCGGCCCCGCCCCTGGCCTGTGAAATCAAAGGAAAGTCCGCCGTCCGGGACGGTGAAGCCGGCTTGTTCCAGGGACTGCCGGAGTTCGTCGGCCCGCCCGCGAAGGTCCGAGGCCGCCCGGGCGGATTCGAATCCGAGCGAGGCGGTCAGCTGGCCGTCAGCCCCGATCTGCACCCGGACATCCACTGCGCCCAGGCCATTGGGGTCGAGCTGAATCTCGAAGCGGCCGGAGCGGGCCTCGAGCTTCTCGATCATGCTGGCCGCCAGCCTGGCGACCGTTTCGGGCGCGCCCCGGACCGGCGGCGGCAATGTGATCGCCGACTCCACACCCTCTGGCCGGAGGACCGGGGCTGCGGCCCCCGGCAGGCTGGTTGCCGCCGGTTCCGCCGGCTGGGGGTCAGGGGCCATAGCCGGCCCGGCGACGCCGGCTGCCGGAGGCTCCGGCGCCCGGGCCGTTGCGAGGATCGGGTCCTGCGGGATCGGGCCGAGGCCGCCGATTCCGGCCGGCGCTGACAGGAAGCTGCCGGTCCAGAGGTCGGACGGCGCCGGCGACAGGATCGCAGGCCCAGTTCGGCGCGTCGGCGTCGGGCCGGAACCCGAGGGCGTCGGTCCGGGTTCGGTCGTCGTCTGGGGCCGGGGCGCAGGGACGATTGCCCGCACCGCCGACTGGGCCAGCATGGCGACAGTGGCCGGTCCGAGGCCGCCGCCCGGGACCTGGGGCAGGACCTGGGTCGGAATCTGGGCTTCCGCCTGAGCCTGAACCGGGGCCTGAAGCCGGGGTTGGGTCGGACCTTTACCCAGGGTCGGGCCCTGGCCGGCCAACCTGACCCCGGCCAGGGCCGCGGCCGGAGACGGCGCATCCGGGGTCCGGGCGACCACCGGGCGACCGGGCGCGTCGCCGTCGGCCTTGGCCCGGGGAAGCCCGGGCTCGGCCGGCGCCACGCCCTGCTGCGAGGGCGCCGCATCCGGGCGGGAAGAAACAGCGGCGAAGGGGTCGGCCGGTCGACCCGGCACATGGGCGTCCGGCCCCGGATTGAGGGGCCGGCCCGGCAGTCTGGCAAAGGCCTCAAGCCCGCCCTGCAGGGAAGGATCGCGGACCTGCTGGATCGGCGTCCCGTCCCTGACGGGCCCGATGACGGACCCCGGCTTCGAGGCCTCGGCCTTGGCCGGGTTTGCCGTAAGGGCGCCCTGAGGCCCCGGCCGAGGGTCTGCTGTTCCGTTCCGGGGTGCGACAGACGCTGTCTCCGCTTCCGGGACGGGCAGCGCGAGCGGCGTCAGAACCGGAGGATCCGGAACCAGCGGACCGGGGCCCGGCGCCGGGTCGGCATCCAGGCGATCCCCGAGCGCCCCGACGCCAGGATCGGTCAGGCCGGCATGATGACCCGGCCTGGCAGAGCCCTGCGATCCGTTGCGGGACTGACTTGCCGGGGGGACGGCCGGGTTGGCCGTCGCCGGCGGTTGACCCAGGGCCAGCAGCACTTCGAAACCGCTGGCCAGACCGGCAGGCGCAGACCGGCCGGGTCGTCCGATGAACGACGCCGGGGCTAAGGCCGAAGGGTTGGCGAGGGCCGTCATGCGAGCAGGCGACAACTGTGCAAAGGAGGTCAGGGGGTCGGCGCCTGCTGCGCCCGGATCAATTCGACCCTGCCCAAGCAACCCGTGGGCCAACTGCCAAACATGGCAATAAGCTGTTGTTTTATAGACGAATCCGGGGCGAGCCGGCGGTTCTGCTGTCGGACGCTCAGGGTCGGAACTTGCCGGGCTGGCCCGGTCGAAATGGACCGGCGACAGACGATCCGCTCCGGCCCTTGCCGACTGGCGCCAGTCTTGCGAGGGCCCCAGCGACACAGCCGGCGCTTCAGAAGGAAGTCCATGAAAATCAGAAGCTTGGTATAGTCATAGACGTTGGGCCAGCGGCCCGCCCGGCAGAAAGCGCCGGGATCACGTCAGGCTTTGCCGGGCGGGAGCGCGTGAAGGCCCATGGCCCTCAACCAGATCATGTCCTCGGCGACATCCGGGCTGATGGCGGCCCAGACCGGTCTACGGACCGTCTCGGACAATATCGCCAACGTCAATACGGCGGGCTATGTCCGCAAGCTGACCCAGCAGACGCCGCTGATTTCCAACGGCCTGGGGGTCGGGGTCGATGTCAGCCGGGTCATCCTGGCGGCCGACCAGTTCCTGCAGCGCGCCGCCACCACCGCCCAGGCCAGCTCGGCCCGGGCCGGGGCCATCGCCGACGGGCTGGACCGGGCCCAGGGACTGTTTGGCGATCCCAGCGCCGACAATGCCTATTTTTCCAGGCTGGACAGCATCCTGGCGGGCTTTTCGGCCGCCGCCGATGACCCCTCCTCGGCCGTCCGGCGCAGCGCCACCATCAGTTCGGTCAGCGATTTCCTGAGCGAGTCCAGCCGGATCAGCGCCTCCCTGCGCGACCTGTCGTCCGAGGCCGACCGCAAGATCAGCGCCGACGTCGAACGGGCCAACCAGCTGCTGGTCCAGATCAACGACCTCAATGCCGAGATCAGCCGGGCCCGGGTCAATGGCGATTCCACGGGGTCGGAGAACGTCCAGGCGACCCTGATCGACGAACTGGGCACGCTGATGGACATCAATGTCAGCCAGCGCAGTTTTGGCGGCGTGGTGGTGCGGGCCAGCGATGGCGTCACCCTGGCGGGGGAAGGCGGGGCGGCCACCCTGAGCTATATCCGCACTGACGGCGCCCCCGGAGAGATCGGCATCCGCCTGCCTGGCGCAACGGACCAGACGGTTCTGAGGGCCAGGATCACCGGCGGCGAGATCCGCGGCCTGCTGGACCTGCGCGACCAGGAACTGCCGGGGATCGGGGCCCAGCTGGGTGAATTTGTCAGCCGCGCGGTGGATGAACTGAACCGCGCCCACAATGCCGCCGCCGCCGTGCCGCCGCCGACCAGCCTGTCGGGCCGCAACACCGGTCTGGACCTGCCGACCGCCGTCTCCGGCTTCAGCGGCAGGACCAACCTGGCCGTGGTGTCCCCGGACGGGACCCTGCAGCGGCAGGTCGCCATCGACTTTTCGGCCGGGACCATGAGCATCGATGGCGGAGCGCCCACGGCCTTCACGCCCGGAACCTTCCTGTCGAGCCTGAACACCGCCCTGGGGACCTTCGGCTCCGCCAGTTTCAGCAACGGCGCCCTGAGCCTGACGGCCAGCGGCGGGGCCGGCCTGGCCATCGCCGATGACGCCGCCAACCCGTCCCTGAAGGCCGGCAAGGGCTTTTCGCATTTCTTCGGGCTCAACGACCTGGTCAGCTCGCAGGGCCTGTCGACCTATGAAACGGGGCTGACCGCCAGCGATCCCCATGGATTTTCCGATGGCGGCGCCGTGACCCTGCGCATGTCCGCCGCAGATGGCTCGCGCATCCGCGACGTGACCGTCGCCGTTCCCGCCGGCGGGACGATGCAGGATCTGCTGAACGCCCTGAACGCGCCTTCCGGCGGGGTCGGGGCCTATGGCCGTTTCGCCCTGGACGCCAACGGGGCCATGGCCTTCACCCCCAACACAGCGGGCGGGGCCAGTCTTTCCGTGGTCACCGACACCACCGCCCGGGGCGCGGACGGTCCTTCCGTGAGCCAGATGTTCGGGATCGGCGCCGCCCAGAGGGCCGAGCGGGCGGAGGGCTTTTCGGTCCGCAGCGATATCGCTTCCAACCCCGGGCGACTGGCCCTGGCCACCCTTGACCTGTCCCAGAACGCCCTGGGCAGACCGGTCCTGTCGGCGGGCGATGGCCGGGGCGGGCTGCTTTTGGCCAATGCCGGCTCCACCTCGGTCCGGTTCGAACCGGCCGGCGGCCTGGGGTCGGTCTCGACCACCGTATCCCGCTATGCCTCCGAACTGGCTGGCTCCATCGGCCGCCAGGCCGAAGCCGCAGCCTCCCGAAGGGACACGGCGGACGCCATCGCCACGGAAGCCGTCAATCGCCGCATCTCGGTCGAGGGGGTCAACCTGGATGAGGAGCTGATCAGCATGACGACCTTCCAGCAGGCCTTCAACGCCTCCGCCCGCGTCATCCAGGCCAGCAAGGACCTCTATGACGTCCTGCTCGGCATGCTTGGAGCCTGATCATGACCCGCGTCGCCACCGCCAACAGCTATTCCACGGTCCTGAGCGACCTGATGCGGGCCCAGAGCCGGCAGCAGCAGGCCCAGACCCAGGTGTCCAGCGGCCGCACCGCCTCGGACCTGCGCGGCTTTGCCCGAAACGCCGAGACCCTGCTGGCCGCAAGGTCGGTCCAGACCCGGATCGACGGGTTTCTGGAACAGGGCCAGGCCCTGTCCAACCGGCTGGTCGCCCAGGACCTGGCCCTGACCCAGACGGCCGACGCCGCCCAGGGCGCCCGCCAGGCCATCGTCGACGCCCTGGCCGCCGGACGGGGCGACTCGCTCGGCAGCCAGATGGCCAGCTGGTTCGGATCGGCCGTGGAATCGTTGAATGCCCAGCATGCGGGCCAGTACCTGTTCTCGGGCGGCCAGATCGACATCAAGCCGGTCACCGTGACCCAGCTCTCCGACCTGACCGGGGCGCCTGATCTCTCCGACGCCTTCGCCAATGACAGCCTGGCGACCATCAGCCGGCTGGACGAGAACTCGACCATCAAGTCGGGATTCCTGGCCGATGAGATCGGCAAGCCGCTGTTCGACAGTTTCCGCCAGGTCCAGGCCTATATCGAGGCCAACGGCCCGTTTGGCGGGGTCCTGACGGCGGCCCAGACGACCTTTCTGGAGGGGATTGTCGGTCAGTTCGAATCCGCCCGGGAGGGTCTGACCCAGGTGGCCCAGACCAACGGCCTGAACCAGAACCGGCTGGAGGCCTCCATAGACCAGCAGAAGGATCGGCAGATGATCCTTAAAGGAACCGTTTCGGACGTGGTGGACGTCAACATGGCCGAGGCCATCACCCGCCTGGAACAGGCCCAGACCGCCACCCAGGCCACGGCCCAGGTCTTCACCATGCTGAAGGACAGTTCGCTCCTGAACCTGCTGCGCTGATCTTCCGCCCTTCCGGACCGGCTGAGGCCGGACGATCTGCGGCCCCTGCGTTTCCCCGGGGCGGCAAAAGCCCTATGTCCGGGGCATGGCAGTTTTCGCAACCCTCAATCTGGCGGTCATGATCGCAGTGGTCGCCTGCTGTATCGGCGGCGCCTTTGGCGGCCTGCGCCTGGCGCAGCCGCGGGCATTGAAGGCCCGGAGCCGCGCAGAAGAACGGGCCCTTGCCGGAGCCCTGATCCTGTCCCATGCCGGAAGCGCCATGGCGCTTGGCTACGCGCCCTCGGTCGGCGGGCTGATGGCCGCCGTCCTGGCCCTGGGCTGGCTGGGGGCGGGACTTGGCCGGGCGGCCTCCCTGGTGCTGGACCGGGCAAAGGATCCGATGTTGCGGCAGGGGCTGGTGCTGGAGCTGCTCATGGCGGTCTGCCTGGCCCTGCCCTGGATGAACATCGGGGGCCTGTCCCTGGCCCCTTCCATCCAGATCTGAACCACGCGCTCGGCAGGATCGTCCTCAACGGGCAACTTGACGGCAGATAACTTTATAGTACAAAGTACATTGTCGGCGCCGAGGCGCTCCCATCCCGTTTCGAGGACAACAGAATGAAACCTGCATCCGCTCTTCTGGCCGCCCTGTTCAGCACCGCCGCCGCCGGCAGCGCCCTGGCCGCCGATGTCAATCTCACCGTAACCGGGGTCGAGGCCCGGGGCGGCCAGATGCTGGTCTCCCTGCAGGGCCGCGACCAGTTCATGAAACCCACGGGCGCCGCCGGAACCTTCGCCCCGGCCACGGGTGGAACCATGGTCCTGGCCGTCAAGGACGTGCCCCCCGGCGACTATGCGGTCACGATCCTGCATGACAAGGATTCCAGCTGGTCCATGGCGAGAAAACCCGACGGTCGTCCGGCCGAGGGTTATGCCATGTCTGGAAAACCAACGGCCGGCCGGGCCCCGACCTTTGACGAGGTCAAGATCACCGTTCCGGCCTCGGGCGCGTCCCTGTCCCTGCCCATCGCCTATCCCCGGCCCTGACCGGCTGTCTCCAGAACCTCAGAAGCCCCGGGCCACCCCTTCGCGGCGGGAATCGGCGCCGCCTTCCAGCCGCCCGCCGTCCCGGACGATCACGCCATGCAGACCGGAATTCTCCCCGCCCGTGGCGCGAAACACGATGCCGCGCGCCGCCAGGGCCTCCACCACGCCGGGCGGATAGCGGGCCGGTTCGCTGGAGAAGCTGTCGCCCCGGGCCACCAGATTGGGCAGGTCGATGGCCTGCTGCATGGTCAGGCCCCAGTCCAGGACCCCCACCAGGGCCTTCAGATTATAGGACAGGATGGAGCTGCCGCCCGCGCTGCCCACGGCCGCCACGAACCGCCCCTGGCGGTCCAGGACGATGACCGGCGACATGGAGGACCTGGGACGTTTTCCCGGGGCCACCGCATTGGCGGCCGCCGCACCGTCGGGGTCCGTCGGGTTGAAGCTGAAATCGGTGAGCTGGTTGTTGAGGAAGAAGCCCGCCGCCATGCGGCCGGAACCGAAGAAGCTCTCGACCGTGGTGGTCATGGAGACGACATTTCCATCGCCGTCCACAACGACGAAATGGCTGGTGCCGCCGGGCTCGGCTGTCTTGTCCGCCGCCCGCCGGGGCGCGCCGGGCGGCTTGCCGGGGCTGGGCGCAGGCCCGGCGCGGTCGCCGATCAGGGCCGCCCGGGACGCCACATAGGCCGGGTCCAGCAGGCCCCTGACCGGGACGGCGACAAAGGCCGGATCGCCGATATAGCGGTCCCGGTCGGCGTACATCAGCCGTTCGGCCTGGGCGAGTTGCACCCAGGCCACCGGGTCCATGGGACCGCGGCTGGCGATGTCGGTCCTTTCCAGCATGGCCAGGGCCTGGAGCAGGGAGACGCCGCTGGAGGCCGGATTGGCCGTGCAGATCCGGTAGATGCGGTAGGGCTGGCAAAGGGCCGGGGCCTGTTTCGGACGATAGGCGGCCATATCGGCCAGGGTCAGGGTCCCGGGCAGGGGCTCGGCCGCCGTGCGGGCGGCGATGGCGGCGGCGGTCTCGCCGGCCAGCAAACCGGCGGGGCCTTCTGACGCGATCGCCCTCAGGGTCCTGGCATAGGCAGGATTGACCAGCCGGTCGCCGGCCTTCAGCCGGGCTCCGTCCGGGCCAGTGAAATACCGCATGGCGTCCGGCGTGGCGGCCTGGGGCAGGGGCGAGGCGATCAGGCCGGCCAGCCGGGGACTGACGACAAAACCTTCATCCGCCAGCCGTTCGGCATCGGCGAACAGGCCAGACCAGGCCAGCCGTCCATGGTCCTTCTGGGCCCTGGCCAGCATGGCCACGCCGCCCGGAACCCCGGTGGAGCGACCGCTCAGCACGGCCTGGAAAAAGGGCAGCGGCTTGCCGTCCGTGCCCATGAACATGTCCGGCGTGGCGCCGGCCGGCGCGGTTTCGCGGCCGTCATAGGCGGTCACCGCCCGGGTCCTGGCATTGTAGTGCACCAGGAAGGCCCCGCCGCCCAGGCCGCTGGACTGGGGCTCGACCAGCCCCAGGACCGCCTGGACCGCCACGGCGGCATCCACAGCCGTTCCGCCCCGGCGCAATACCGCCAGGCCCGCCTCGACCGCCAGGGGGTTGGCGGCGGCCACCATGACCGGGCCCTTGCCCGCCGCCAGGTCGGGCCGCTCCGGCGCCACCCCCGGGCCCTTGCCCGGAACCGGCCGCGAAAGCAGGTCCAGAGGATTGAAACCGGCCATGCCGTCGCGACCTGGTCCGGCGCATCCGGCCAGCAGGGTTGCCAGCAGCAGCGGGACCAGACGGCGGACCGAAAACAGGGGCATGGAGACTCCGGAAGGATTTGGGCGAGGCCAGCATAGCGGCGCCGGGGGGCAGGACAACGGCCACCTTCCCCGGTCCGGCCCGGGTCCAGCCGCAAAAGCGCAGTTTGCCCTTGCCCCGGAGGGGTCCGGCGCGGGATTGATGGCCCGTCAACCCTGCCCCGGACCCTGCCCCATGACGCGCCAAGGATGAGCCGCCCCGGCCCCCGCAACAGCCTGACCGATGTGCCCGGCCTGGCAGTCGGACAGGCGGTGGACGTGACGGTGCGCACCGGCGTGACCGTGATCCTGCCGGACCAGCGGTCTGTCTGCGCCGTGGACGTGCGGGGCGGCGGACCCGGTACGAGGGAGACGGACGCCCTGGCCCCAGAGAACCTGATCGGCGCCACGGTGGACGCCGTGGTCCTGTCCGGCGGCTCCATGTACGGCCTGGGCGCCGCCGACGGCGTGGCCGCCTGGCTGGGGGCCCAGGGTCGAGGCTTTCCCGCCTCCGCCCGGCCTGGCGTGCCGCCCGCCCCGATCGTGCCGGGGGCCATCCTGTTTGATCTGGCCAATGGCGGCGACAAGGCCTGGGGCCTGGACCCGCCCTATCGTCGCCTGGGGATCGAGGCGGTTCAGGCTGCGGGCGAAGACATTGCGCTGGGTACAGCCGGAGCCGGCTATGGCGCCATGGCCGGCGGCTGGAAGGGCGGGGTCGGCAGCGCGTCCCTGGTCACCCATGACGGCTTCACCATCGGCGCCCTGGCCGCCGTCAACAGCTATGGCTCGGTGACCGCCGGCGACAACCGCAGCTTCTGGGCCGCGCCCTTCGAGATCGGAGCCGAGTTTGGTGGCCTGGGGTCCTCTGGCCTGAGGGCTGCCGCCGACGACTGGAACATGGCCAAGGCCAATCCGGGCCTGCGCCAGAACACCACCATCGCCTGTGTCGCCGTCGACGCGGTCCTGAGCCCCGGCGAAGCCCGGCGCATCGCCATCATGGCCCAGGACGGCCTGGCCCGCGCCATCCGCCCGGTCCACGCCCCCTTTGACGGCGACGTGGTCTTCGCCCTGTCCACCGCGCGCCGGCCGCTGGGCGAGCCGGCCGCCATGGCCATCGCCAGGCTGGGGGCCCTGGCCGCAGATGTCCTGAGCCGCGCGGTCGCCCGCGCCGTCTATGAAGCGACCCCCTGGCCGGGCGCGCAGGTCCGCTGCTGGCGGGAGGGTTGAGCCCTGCTGAAAAAAGCCGCCGCAACGCCTTGCCATCCGCCCCCGCCCCGACTAGGTTCCGCGCCCTCGCTACCGGCCTGTCCAGGCCGCAAGCGAAGTGCGCGCCCGTAGCTCAGCTGGATAGAGCATCAGACTACGAATCTGAGGGTCGGACGTTCGAATCGTTCCGGGCGCGCCATTTTTCTTCGGGAAATCAATGATTTAAACCTTGGCCCAGATTGGGGCCGGCGACTGCCGGAGTGGAAAATCGGCCTCCTCTAGGCGCCAAGCAAGCACACAGCCGGCGGGGCGTCACGAGCACTGCTCTCACAGACCTGTCTCGGGCCTTCGCGCCGGGCGGACAGGCTACCCGCCGAAGCGGCGATGCGGCCGATGACGTCAGCGAGACAGGCTTCGGGATCGACCCCATAGAGCCGGCAGGTCTGGATGATCGCCCAGAAGACCGCCAGCCGGTCGTCGCGCGGGCCCGGCGGCCACCGTCCTGCGCCAGTCAATGCCCTTTGAGAGCATCACCCTTTGCGCCGCAGTCATCTGTAGCCACTGCGAAAACAGGCGCCTGGCGCTGCCGTAACGGGCGAGGCTTTCGGATCGTCGCCGCGCCTGCCGCAGAAGACAGACAACGCGCCAGAGGAAGGATCGGCCTTCCACACCGACGGGGCCAACCGCTTCCTGCCGGTTTGCGGAAGAGATCGCACCACCAAAGCTCAAGGTCACGAACCCAGGGCTGACGTTGAGGTCTGTCGGGCTTGGACCTTTTGGTGGGACTCCGATATCCGCTGGCCCTGTTGGGTCCTGTCCGGTTGTTCTTGAAGCGTTCGTTGGTGACAATGTCACCAGCCGATCTAGCTCTGAAGCATGGCCAATTTGATAGTCTGGTATGATGGCGACTGCCCCCTTTGCCGCCGCGAGGTCGCTCTGATGCGCAAGCTGGACGTTCACGGCCGTATCGACTGGGTCAACCTCGTCGCCGCGACCCCCACGGCCTGCCCTATCGATCGGGCAGAGTTGCTGGCGCGTTTCCATGCCAGCGAAGGGGGACAATTGTTGTCCGGCGCGGCGGCCTTTGCTGCGATGTGGCGCGCCATTCCGCTCCTTCGCCCCTTGGGCCTGGCAGCGCGATCGCCCATGGTGCTGAGAACGCTGGAGGGACTCTACCGTGCGTTTCTGGCATTTCGACCCCCCATTCAACGCTTCGCTCAGCGTTTCGAGTGATGGGAACAAGCGATCCAGACCTTGCCCTGGCGGCCCTGGACCTGAAAGCTTTCCTTGGCGAAGGGGTTTCGTCCCGAGTTTTCAAACAGCCTCTACCCGAAGCGACCACTCGGCGTTGGCCGGTCACGGGTTAGGGGAGTGCCGCAAAACGCTGCACTTTCTGCGTCGGACCGGAGATGATGAGGAGATCTCCGGCAACCACAACAGTCCCGGGCTTTGCATCGGTGAAGTCTTCCTGCGGGCGTTTCACGCCGACAACGCTGACTCCATGCCGGGTCCTGATCTGCGACTCTCCAAGGGTCTTGCCCAGCAGTTCACGGGGCGGGCGCGTTTTGACAATTGCGAAGTCGTCGTCAAACTCGATGAAGTCGATCATCTTGCCAGTGACAAGATGGGCGACCCGCTCGCCCATGGCGACCTCCGGATACACAACGTGGTGGGCTCCGGTCTTCTCAAGGATCTTCCCGTGATTTGAGCTGATCGCCTTGGCCCAGATATCGGGGACGCCGATTTCGCTGAGGGCGAGGACGGTCAACACGCTGGATTCGACATCGTTGCCGATCCCGACAACGGCGTGCTGGAAGTCGGCGACCCCCAGCCTCCGCAAGGCGTCAATGTTGCTCGCATCCGCCTGGACAACGTGGGTCAACCTGTCGGACCAGGACTGCACGATGGCGAGGTCTTCCTCGATCGCCAAAACCTCGTGGCCCAGCAGGCTGAGGCTGTGTGCGACGGCGCCCCCGAACCGGCCCAAGCCGACAACGACAACATTGTTCGACAGCTGTTTGTTCGATCTAGCCAACGATGGGGCGCTCCTGCGGATAGCGGTATGGGACATGCCGGGCGCGCAGCGCCATGGCCGCCGCCACGGTTATGGTTCCGACCCGACCGACGAACATGAGGCCGATGAGGATCAGTTGGGCGGTCGGGGGCAGAGACGCGGTGATGCCGGTGCTCATTCCGACTGTCGCAAATGCCGACACGACTTCGAACAGCACCTTATCCAGAGGATGCATCGTCAGCGAGAGAATGGCCAGGGTCGAAACCCCCACCAGTCCCACCGCAAGAAGCACGACAGCGAGGGCCTGTCTCTGGGCGTCCGGACAGATGCGGCGTCTGAAGGCCGTGACGTCCGAGCGTCCGCGCACCTCAGCCCAGACGACGACTCCCAGAAGCAGGAAGGTTGTCACCTTGATGCCGCCAGCGGTGCCCGCGCTGCCACCACCGATGAGCATGAGACCATCGGTCAGAAGGAGCGTCTCGGGGCGCATCTGGCCAACGTCCACGGTGTTGAAGCCAGCCGTGCGGCTGACCACCGAGTGGGTGAAGGCGTTCAGCATCTTGGCCGGCGCCGACATCTCGCCGAACGTGCCGACATTGCTCCACTCAGCCACGGCAACGCCGAGGAAGCCAAACACAAGCAAGCCTCCTGTCCCCAGCAGCGTCAGCTTCGCATGAATGGACCAGCGCTCCGGCGTCCGCCATTCCATCAGCAATTCGTTGATTACCGGGAACCCAAGTCCGCTGACGATGACCGCAGCACAGAGCGGCAGCAGCACCAGCGGATCGAGCGCAAAGCCCACAAGGTTGTCGGTGAAGGTGGAAAAGCCTGCGTTGTTGAAGGCGGAGACCGAATGGAAAACTCCGTGCCATGCGGCGACACCCCAAGGCTCGCCATAGCCGAAATGAAACCGAAGGGTCAGGATCACCGCCACGGCCAGCTCGAAGGTCAAGGTGACCCACAAGATGGTCATCAGCACGGCTTTCACATCAGCAAGCTGCAGGCTTTTGGTCTCCGATTGAACGATCAGTCGGCGTCCCAGCTTCATGCGCCGGGAAATCAACAGTCCCAGCAGGGTTGCGCCGGTCATGATGCCGAACCCGCCGACCTGAAACAGTCCGAGGATCACCACCTGCCCAAACAGGGACCAGTAGGTTGCCGTATCCACTGTGATCAGTCCGGTCACACAGGTCGCGGATGTGGCGGTGAACAGCGCCGTGAGCAGAGGCGCAGGGTCACCGGTCCTGGTGGCCCAAGGCAACGAAAGCAGGACGGTGCCGACCAGGATGGCAGCCAGAAAGGCCAGGGGCACCATGCGCGCCGGATGGTCGAGTAGCGGTCTTCGCAAGGCGTCACCTCTGGCAACAGGCAGCCGTTATAGACGATCCGTTCTCCTCGCATAGCTGTCGCACTCGCTCGGGCCGATCCGAACTGGTCGCTGTTGGCGGCGCGATGACCGAACACCTCGGTAACTTGGAGCCCGGCAACATCCATCCCGACTACCTGGCGCCGTGGGTCAGGAATGGCGCTGACGGGCCGCGAGTTGGTCGACGCCTTTCAGGTCCGACAGGGCGGCGGACAAGAATCGCAAGGCCGGATCCACAGACCCTGGCGGCTGTCCGCGACCTTAGCTGACCAGGCCCAGGCCCTGACGGACCGCTTGAACAGCGTCGGCCTGACCTTTCCTGGCCGACAGTTTCACGCCCTGTCCGAGGCCCCTTCTCCCGAGGAAGCCTGCCTTGCGGCAGCCTGGGCCATCACCCTCACGCGCCGAAGCCGGACGACCTTGCCGTGGATGACGTGAGCAGGCCTGACAGCCTGGCTGGCGCCTGGGTCCGCGGCCCTGCTGCGCCGGGCCCGGAAGCTGCCGACCGGTTTCAGGGTCTGGGCGATCCCCGGGCCTTTGCGATCCTTGCCTGAATTGCGACAGGCCGACCCGGGGGGCCCGGCGAAGCCGTTTCCGGATCGGCCGGCCTTGCGGCGGATGTGGCGTCCGGACGCTGGCCGGGCTAAGGGCTGGCCATGGCGCGAACCAAGCAAGGCCCGGAGTTCGACATCGAGGTCGACGGCGAACCCTATGTCTGGCGGCTGCAGAGGCCGCCGCAATGGTCCAGCGACGTCGGCGCCTTCCGGGGCAAGGCCCTGGCGGTGCGGCACAAGGAAGGGCAGCGCGAGGCGGTGGTCGAGTTTCCGGCAGGGCCGCAACCCCGCTATGGCGCACCGCAGCTGAAAGCCTCCCAGATCCCGCCCGAGCTGGTGGCCCGGGCCATCGCCTCAGCCATCCAGGCCGGGTGGGAGCCCATGTCCCGGGGCAAGACCGTCACCATCGTGGTCGACGCGACCGGCGGCTGAGCCGCCCTCCAGCTTGCCGGCGACGCCGGCGACCCTGGGACCACCGCACAGCTGATGGCCTGTGCGAGGCACGCCGGAACCTGAATGCCCCCTGACGGTCCCCCTCAGAGCCGCTTCATGACGCACCCACTATCGCTGCGTCATCCGACCGATCCCGGCCGGAAGCCATTCAGGAAAGCCCGGACAATGAAAGCCAAGATTCTAGGACTGGTCGCCCTCAGCGCCCTCGCCATCGCCGGCACGGCCAGCGCCCAGGAGGATATCGCCCTCGGAACGCCCGGATATGGTGGCACCGGCTGCCCCTCAGGCAGCGTTTCAGCCACCCTCAGCCCGGACAACAAGTCGCTGAGCCTGATCTTCGACGAGTATCAGGTCTCTGCGGGCGGAACGAGCGGACGGTCCTATGATCGCAAGAGCTGCAACGTCGCCATCCCGGTGTTCGTGCCCGAGGGGTATAGCGTGTCGGTCGTGTCGATCGACTATCGCGGCTATAACCGTCTGCCGCCGCGAGCCTATTCGCAGTTCAATGTCGAGTACTTCTTCGCTGGCGGCCGGGGTCCGGCTTTCCGGCGCACCTTCAACGGGGCGCTCGACTCGGACTATCTGATCAACAACGAACTGGCCCTGCAAAGCATGGTGTGGTCAGCCTGCGGCGCAGACGTCAACCTTCGCACAAACTCCAGCATGCGGGTCAGCACCGTGAACAATGCCGAGGCCATGGCCACTGTGGACTCGCAAGACGTCAATGCCGCGATCGTCTATCGACTGAGCTGGCGTCGTTGTTCCTGATCATGACCAGGGCGCGGCAGGCTTTCTATAATCCGAACTGCAGATATCCCATCCGCCGGTCGGCCGCGCCGGTCGCATCCCTGACCGCCCTGGTCCTTCTCCTGGCAACGGGCGGCGGGGCCAGGGCGGCCCAGCCGGGCCCGGACCTGGATGACCCGGTCATCAAGGCCTCCAAGGCCCGGGGTCTGGCCGCCGCCGTCAGCAAGGCTGACTGCGGCGGAGGGGCCTACAGTCTCGTCAACTCGCCCGACGGGACCTCCATCAGCGTCCTGTTTGACCAGTTCTCGGCCGAGGGCAATCGAGCGGTCGCCGGCGTGGTCCGAACCCGCTGCGACATCAAGATTCCGCTCAACCTGCCCGCAGGCTACACCCTGGGCGTCTTCCAGATGGACTATCGTGGCTTTGCCCATCTCGGTTCAGGTCAGGAAGCCGAACTTGGCGTCGACTATGGCGTGGGCCGTGAGGGCGGGGGGCGGCGCTTTCACCGAAAGCTGAAGGGGCCCCATGACAGGGACTTCATCTTCACCGAAAAAATCGGGACCGGCATTCTCAAGCGCGCGGGTTGCGGCGAGGAGGCCACCCTCAAGCTTCACGCAAGGCTCGACCTGACGCCGAACCTCGGTCCCAGGGACGCCATGATCACGCTCGACTCGCTTGATGGGGCGCTTCGGGGCGGTGTGGTCTTCTACGTCGATCTGAAGAAATGTCGGACCTGATCTTCGGTCCCCGGGTGGGTCTCGCCATGGCCTCGACAGCGCGCCCATTGCTCCCCACTTCGCCCTGCGCTATCTGCTCGGCTGTGGCGCGTCCCTGCGCCTGCGGAACGACATGACTCTTCGTCCTGACCCCTGCTGCAGCCTGAACGTCCGGACGGCTCCGTCCGGCGTCGCTGCGCTGCGGGTCATGTCCATTATGATGTCGATTACCAAACTCCCCACGCCAGGGACGGGACACGCGCGCCAGACTTGAACCCCAAGCCAGACCGCCGACAGATCGCAAGATCAGCACCCCGCTCCCTTCCAGGCAGCGGGGTTTTTTATTGCGCGCTGTCGGCCCTTTCACCCCCTTCGAAAAGGACCGCCACAATGACCGAACCCACTTCTCCATCCACTTCATTCCCGGAATCTCCGGCGGGACTGGCGGCGCTTCGCTTTGCCCAGACCCTGACCTGGACACGACTCCTGGAGGTCACCGCCCGGGTCGAGGCCGCCCTGCCCGCATCGGGCAGCCTGGAAGACCTCATGGAACTGGAGGCGGGCCTCAGCCGGGCCTGGCGGGCCCATGCAGGGCGCCCGCCGGTCTGCGAGATGTTCTGGACGGGAGACACCGGCGGCGGATCCGCCCGGGGCCTGCAGCTTTGCGCCTTTGACGAGGCGGGCCGGGTCTTGCTGCGCCGCAGCTTCGAAGCCTGGCCGGCCAAGACCGGATGACAGCGGCTGATGCCGACGGGCCTGTGTCACAAGGTCTTCGCATCCATCCGCCAGCCCGTGCGTTGCAGCCTCTGACGGCGTTCAGGATGAACGCGATTTGGGGTTAGCCATGCACAGTCTGTCTTCAGCGACCCGCTCCGCCACAGCCCCGGCGGGGCCCGCCCCGTCTGCGGGCTCCCTGCGCCGGGTCGTCCTGATCGGCAGTTTTCCTCCCCGTCTGTGCGGCATCGCCACCTTTACCGCGGATGTCCATCTCGCCCTGACCGAGGCCCGGCCCGGAATGGACTGCCGGGTTGTCACCATGGTGGATGACCGGGCGACCGCGGGGGTCCGGGACGCCGCTGAACTCTGTCAGATCCGCCAGGAGCGGCTGGGCGACTATCTTGCGGCGGCCGCCGCCATCAATACGCTCAACCCCGATGTGGTCTGTGTGCAGCACGAGTTTGGCCTGTATGGCGGAAAGGCCGGGGACTATCTGCTGACCCTGCTGGAAGCGGTCCGGGCGCCGGTGGTGAGCACCCTGCATACGCTGCTGACCGATCCAAACGGTGATCAGCGGCGGGTCATGGACCGGTTGATCCAGCGTTCCAGCCAGCTGATCGTCATGGCCGAACGCGGCCGACGGATCCTGACCCAGGTCTGGCGGGCGCCGGCCGGCAAGATCCAGGTCATCGCCCATGGCGCGCCGGACCAGCCGATCGCCGACACGAGCGCCCCCAAGGCGGCCCTGGGGATGGCGGGCCGCGAAGTCCTGCTGACCTTCGGGCTGCTGTCGCCCGGCAAGGGCCTAGAAACCGTGATCCGCGCCCTGCCGCAGATCGTCTCGGCCAGGCCCGGCGCCCTCTATGTGATCCTGGGCGCCAGTCATCCCAACCTGGTGGCCCGGGAGGGCGAGGCCTATCGCGACAGCCTGGCGGCCCTGGCGGCTGAACTGGGCGTCAGCGACCATGTGCGGTTCGTCAACCGCTATGTCGACCGGCCCGAGCTTCTGGAGTGGCTGGGGGCCGCCGACCTCTATGTGACGCCCTATCTGGGCGAGGCCCAGATCACATCGGGGACGCTGTCCTATGCCGTGGCCCTGGGCAAGGCGGTGATCTCGACCCCCTACTGGCACGCCCAGGAGCTGCTGGCCGATGGCCGGGGCGTGCTGGTGCCTTTCCACGATCCGGAGGCCCTGGCCCGGGCGGCGATCGCGCTGTTGTCCGACCCTGTCGCCATGGCGTCCCTGCGCCAGAGGGCCTGGGAACGGGGACGCGAGACCCTGTGGAGCCGCCTGGCGGACCATTATCTTGCTGTGTTCACCGTGGCGCGGGCGACGGCGCCCCGCAGGCCGGCCCCCGTGACCGTTCCAGCCCCCTTGCCGCGCACCCATCTGGGCGGGCTGCGGCGGATGACCGACAGCGTCGGCATGCTGCAGCACAGTGTCCACGCCATCCCGGACCGCAACCACGGCTATTGCGTGGATGACAACGCCCGGGCCCTGCTCCTGGTGCATCGCCTGCGCCGGAGGGGTCACCGGACCCCGGAGACCGAAAGCCTGGCCCATCTCTATAGCGGCTTTGTCCATCACGCCTGGAATGGCGAGGCCGGACGGTTCCGCAACTTCATGGCCTATGACCGCAGCTGGCTGGAGCCGGTCGGGTCGGACGACAGCGTCGCCCGGGCCTGGTGGTCGGTGGCCGTGACCGCGGCCGAGGGGGATCTGCCCGCCCTGCGGCGCTGGGCGCGGGAGCTTGCGGACCGGATCCTGCCACACATGGACGGGTTTTCCGCCCTGCGGACCCATGCCTTCCTGATGCTGGGCCTGGCCAGCCTGGTCCAGGCCGATCCGGGCCAGGGCCGGGAAGCGGAGATCCTGCTGAACATCGCCGGGGGCCTGGCCGGAAACCTCTGCCAGCGGGACGAAGCGGGCTGGTGCTGGTTCGAGGACCGCCTGACCTACGACAATGCGCGGCTGCCGGAGGCCCTGATCCGGTCCGGACTTGCCCTGTCGCAGCCGGGTCTGGTTCAGACCGGGCTGGAGGCCCTGGACTGGCTCTGCCGGATCCAAACCGGGGCCGGCGGAGTCTTCCGCGCGATCGGCGCGTCCAATTTCGGCAGCGATTTCTGTGTCGAGCATCCGTTCGATCAGCAGCCGCTGGAGGCCGCGGCCACGGTGGACGCCTGCGAGGCGGCCTTTCTGGCCACGGGCGACCGGCGCTGGATGGACGAGGCGTGCCGGGCCTTTGACTGGTTCCTGGGCGCCAATGACCTGGGCATCCCGATCGCCGACCCCCAGACCGGGGACTGCTATGATGGCCTCACCCCCCGCGGCCCCAACCTCAACCAGGGCGCCGAGTCGGTCCTGTCCTTCCAGCTGGCGCTCTGCGCCCTGCAGGGCATGGCCCGGCTGGCCCAGCCGGAACTGGGACCGCCCCTGCCCGTCAAGGCGCTTGCAATCCGGGCGGCTCCTGCCGGGGCCCTGCCCGTCCCGGCCGCTCCCGTCCATGTCAAAGGCGCCCTGACCCAGCCATGCCACAGCTACGCCACAACGCCCTCCGAATTGCGCCCAACCCTGCGCGGGTCGTCATTCGCCCCTTCCACATCGTTTCGGAATCCCGGTCGCTAGATCCGGGCCAGACGTCCCGGGCCAGGCGGATTGTCGATGCGGTCATCGCCATGGACATGCGGACCTGCGACTCCGAACTGGGCCTGGTGAACCGGGACTTCGCCGAGCGCCACTGGCAGACCCGGGCTGTTCACCTGGAACGGTTCAGGCAGATCGAGGCCCAGCTGGGCCTGATCGAGGAGATCAATGAAACGCGCCGGGCCCTGATCGGCGCCTATTTCTGTCATGAATACAGCTATGCCGGGGCGGCCTTGACCAATCCCAGCATCGTGGCCCATCCCGACCAGAGCGGGTTGTCGGGCGGAGCGCTGCGGATTGTCCTGTCCATGCGGGCAGTGGGGGAAGGTCACATCTCTTCCATCGCCTTTCGCGAAGGCATCCTGACGGCGGATGGTGATCTGAGGCTGCTGTCGGAACCCCGGGTGGCCATGGCCGCCCATGTCTGTGATCCGCCGCCCGAGGGCATAGCCGACGGCCCGGTGGTCGCCTGCCGCTATGAAGAAGCCTCCCTGTCGGCGACCGTGATCTTTCCCTTCACCCCGGCCCAGCGCAACGGGCTGGAAGACCTGCGGATGGTGCGGTTTCATCCAGGGGCGGGGGAGGCCCTCTATTACGGCACCTATACCGCCTACAGCGGCAGCAACATCGCCTCGGAAATGTTGGTCACCCGGGACTTTCGCCGGTTCGACCTGCTGCCCATGACGGGGGCGGCGGCCTCCAACAAGGGCATGGCGCTGTTCCCGCGGCAGATTGGCGGGCGCTATGCCATGCTGGGCCGGCAGGACGGAGAGACCATCTGGTTCCTGAAGTCGGATGACCTGCTGGACTGGCAGGGCGGCGAGCGGATCCTGGCGCCCCGGTTTCTCTGGGAGCTGGTCCAGATGGGCAATTGCGGGTCGCCCATGGAGATTGCCGAGGGCTGGCTGATGCTGACCCACGGGGTGGGCGCCATGCGGCGCTATGCCATCGGCGCCGCCCTGCTGGACCGGGACCAGCCCACCAGGGTGCTGGGCCGCACGACCGCGCCCCTGATCTCCCCGTCGGACGAGAACCGCGAGGGCTATGTGCCCAATGTGGTCTATACCTGCGGCGCCATGGTTCTGGGCAGGCGACTGTTCATTCCCTATGGCGTGGCCGACAGCTCCATCGCCTTCTGCTCGGTCAGTATCGATGAGCTGCTGGCGGAGATGGTCTGACGCTCCGGTCCGTCGCCGGTGCCCATCACCCAGACGCAGGGCCGGGTTGTGGCCGGACTGTTCGCCGAGCCCGCCCCGGCCAGATGACCGGGGCGGTTCGCCGGGATCAGAAGGTCAGTCTGGCCTCGGCCGACAGCCGATAGTCGCCGCCGGCCAGGTCAGCGCCGCCGCGAAGGCGGGTCGACCAGGACTGGCCGTCGCCCAGGCTGTAGCTGCCCTCGATACGGACGGGCTGGCCGGTGATCTCGGCGAGCGAGGTGCTCCGGCGGGTTGCCAGGGTGTCCAGGCCATCCTGGGTGGTCGTCATGTAGTTGAGATCAAGCCGCCCGGACACTGCCTGGGGCGTGGCCCGCAGAGCGATGGCCAGGCCTTCCGTCAAGCCGCGGTCCGGATGGTCGCGATTGAGCCGCGCTCCGATTTCGCCCGAGACAAGGACGCTGTCGGAAAATGCGATCGACTGGCCCGGGCCGGACGCCGTGACCGCCGTGGTTTCGGCGGCGCCGTAAAGTTCCCAGCCGCCAAAGGACCGGCTGGCGGCGACGCCGAGGCTGTTGAGCGCCACCGGTGCGTCGAAACTGGCAAGATCCGAGGCCAGGTCATAGAAACCGTGGCGCTGAACCATGCTGGTGAAACTGACGCCGACCACGGTGCGGCTGTCGGGCTGCGCCCAATAGCTGAGTCCCAGGGCAGACTGGCGAAGGGGCGATCGATCGATCAGGAAGGTGGAATCCCGCTCGAAGGAGTCGGCCCGCAGGTCCAGCCGGTGACTGTCCTCTGCCCCGAGGCCCGGGGCGCCCGGCAGGGACGTGGCGCCGAACAGCACAAGCCGGTCCCCGCCGTTGAGGGGCAGGCTCATTCCGGTCAGGGCCGATCGACCCAGCAGATTGGACGAGGCGAAGAAGCCCAGCGGACGCAGGCCCGGGTCACTGGCGAAATCGGTCCGGACATCCGAACCGCCCGTGAGCCGCACCGAGACGACGGCCGCGCCCACCGGCGCATCGAGGCTGGCGCGAAGAGTCCTGTCCGGGGACTGGTCCTGACTGACCAGGGCCGACCGGGGTCCGAATCCGACAAAGGCGGCCGGAGTCGAGGCGCCGGCGAAGAAGTCAGGCGTCCAGGACGCCTGTCCGCCCATATCGATGGCGGAGCCCTGGTTTGCGCCATGATCCTGATCCGAAGCGCGGACCTTCAGATTGTGGACCTGTCCCAGCTGGTAGTCGCGGCCATACTGGTCAAAGGCCGTGACGCCGGACATCACCTTCCAGGCGCGGCCCATGACCGGAGATACCGAAACCTGGCCCTTGGAGACCACGGTCTTTTGTCCGGACGGCGCGACAATGGCGGTCAGGCCGGAATTCTGGAAGGCCCGCCCGACATTCAACAGGCCCCGCCCATAGACCGGGTCGACACCGGTCGCGCCGAGGTCGGTGGTCGAGTTCAGCAGGATGGTCGCCACCTTGGCCGGCTGGGTTTTCAGGACCGGCCAGCGGCCCTCCAGCAGGGCAGCCGAGCCGGCGACCACCGGAGTCGCCATGCTGGTTCCGGACATGTAGGCATAGGTATTGCCCGGCATGTTGGACACAATGGCTTCGCCCGGCGCGACGAGGAAACGGTACTTCCATTTCTGGGTTTCGGTGCAGACGGTGGCGCCGCTGTGCAGCAGGCAGCCTTCGCCCGGACGGTTGGAAAAGCTGGAGATGACGCCGGTCGCATTGACGCTGCCGACCATCAGCAGCCGGTCCAGCGCCGCCCCGGCCTGGAGCTGGGTGACAGGGATGGACTCATTGCCAAGCGCGATCCCGTCATTGCCGGCCGCCTTGACGAACAGCATGCCGGAAAGGGTCGTGCCGCCCATGGCCTGGATTTCCGCCGCAGAGAGGCAGAGCGCGATGCGCGGGCAGCCAAAGCTCATGCTGGCGATGCTGGACTTGAAGCTGGCGGCTGTGTTCCAGGCGGAGATCAGCCCTGTGCCGGTGGCGACGTATCGATAGCTGTCGAACACGGCGAAGTTCTGGATCGTGGCGCTGGTTGCGACACCGTATTTCGCGCCAGCGACGGTTCCGGCCGTATGGGTGCCGTGCGTGGCGTAGCCCAGATAGGTTCCGTTGCTGGCCTTGAAATTGGCGCAGCGGCCGAAAAGATCGGTCACGCTGCAGTCCGTGAGGCCGTCATAGACCCCGACAATGACTCCGGCCCCGCCCTTGGCCGAGGCGACGATCGTTGGCGTCAGACCGATCAGGGCCCATTCCTGGGCGTTCGGATTGGTGGACGGAAAGGTCGTTTGCGCAAGCGCAAGGCCTGGCGTGAACAGGGCCGCCGTCAGGGCGGCGGTGGATAGTGGCTTGAATTTCATGGAAACCCCCAATCAGAAACGAGGGGGATCAATAGGAACTCGCGGTTGTTTGTCTGTTTAAAAGATGCGTTAAGATTCAGATTATTAATTTAACCTTAATGGCGAAATCCGGCCGACAGAGCCAGCAACGGTCGGTCAGGGCGAATACTGGATTTTCCGGAGCCCGCGCCGGCAGGTGAAGGCCAGCCGCATCGCCATGGACGGAGCGGCGGCCGGTGTCTAGGCTGACCTGCCCTTCCCAGAAACAGGCCTGATGATGTCAAAGCCCGTGACCGTCCGCCAGATTGCTGAATGGCTGGCGAGCCGGCCCGGGTCCGGGCAGCCCTTGCTGATCGGCCTGACCGGCTCGGTGGCGTCAGGGAAGTCGACCCTGGCCCTGGCCCTGAAGCAGTCCCTGGGCGGATTCAAGCAGGTGGACCACGTCTCGACAGACGGGTTCCTGCTGCCCAACTCGGTCCTGACCGAGCGGGGTCTGGCTCTGCGCAAGGGCTTTCCGGAAAGCTATGACCAGGCAGGACTGGCGCGGGCCCTGTCCGCCATCCGCCAGGGCCCGGCGACCTTTCCCGGCTATTCCCATGTCACCTATGACATCGACCCGGCCCTGAGCCGGACCCTGGATCCGCCGGACATTCTGATCCTCGAGGGCCTGGGCCTGCCGCCGTCCGGGGCCCGGCTGGATATCCTGATCTATCTGGACGCCGCCGAGGCGGATCTGGAACGGTGGTTCCTGGACCGTTTCATGGTGCTGTGGCGGGCGGCCGAGACCGATCCGACGTCCTTCTATGCCCAGTTCCGGACCATGGACGAGGTCCAGGCTGCGGCCTTCGCGCGGTCGGTCTGGGCCGGCATCAACCTGCCGAACCTGCGGGACCATATCCTTCCGGTGCGCGAGATCGCCGACATGATCCTGCAAAAGGACAGCCGGCACGAGCTTCATCTGATCCGGCCCTGATCATCGGCGCCGCAAGAACACCCTATCCGTATCCAAAAGAAACGCGCTAGGCTGCCCCATGACCGTCTCGCAGCCCCCCTCTGACACGCCGCAGTCGCCGCTTCCGACCCCGGAAACCGTGCTCCGGGCCCCGGCGCCGCGCCATCCGCTTCTGACGGCGCCGGTCGCCGCCACCCTGGCCAAGCTGGCGGCGCCCAACCTGCTGGGCATGACCGCCACCACGGCTGTGTCCATCGCCGAGACCGCCTATATCGGCCGGCTGGGAGCCGAGCCCCTGGCGGCGGCGGCCCTGGTCCTGCCGATGATCATGCTGATGGGGATGATGAGCGCTGGCGCCATGGGCGGCGGGGTGTCGGCGGCGGTCAGCCGGGCCATCGGGGCCGGAGACCAGGACCGGGCCGAGGTGCTGGCCCGGCATGCTTCTCTGATCGGCCTGGCCATGGGCCTGGTCTTCACCCTGCTGCTGACGGTGTTCGGCGGCGCCCTGTTCCATCTGCTGGGCGGACGGGGCGAGACCCTGCGCCTGGCCAGCCTCTATGCCGGGATCGTCTTTGCCACCGCCACCGCCATCTGGCTGACCAATATCTTCGCCTCGGTCCTTCGGGGGTCGGGCAACATGGTCGGGCCGTCAGCGGTCATGATGGCCGGCGCAGCCCTGCAGGTGGTGATCGGCGGCGCCTTCTGTTTCGGCTGGGGGCCGGCGCCGCGGCTGGGCATCGTCGGCGTGGGCCTTGGACAGGCGATCACCGCCTGTGTCGGCGCAGCCCTGTTGTTCATCATGCTTCGGTCGCCCCGCGCCAAGGTCCGGCTGAAGCTGACCGGACCGATCAGCCGGGAGTCCTTCATGGATATCCTGCGGGTCGGCGGACCGGCCCTGTTGTCGCCGCTACAGACGGTGGGAACGGTCCTGATCATCACGGCCATCGCGGCGCGGTTCGGGGTCGAGACCCTGGCCGGCTACGGAATCGGGTCCCGGCTGGAGTTCCTGCTGGTGCCCATCGCCTTTTCCGTGGGCGTGGCCGCCCTGCCCATGGTGGGTCTGGCAATTGGCGCGGGGGATGTCGCCCGGGCGCGGAAGGTCGCCTGGACCGCTGGCATCATGGCGGCGGTCGGTCTGGGCAGCCTCGGCATCCTGCTCAGCCTTGCCCCCGATCTCTGGGTAACCATCTTCACGCGGGATCCGGGCGTCCGGGCGGCGGCAGCCCTCTATCTGCATTTTGTCGGGCCTGTTTTCGTCTTCTTCGGCATGAGCCTGGCGCTCTATTTCGCATCCCAGGGCGCTGGCCGTATTCTCGGTCCGCTGCTGGCCGGCACGGCGCGGATGGTGGTGATCGCGGTGGGCGGCGTGTTGCTGGTCATGAACAATGCTCCGTCCTGGACCCTGTTCGCCCTGGTGGCCGCCGGCATGGTGGTCATGGGCCTGGCGACGGCCGGCTCGGTGGCCGCTACGCCCTGGGGGCCGCGCCTGGCTGCGAAGTCCGTGTGAGGGTGACGTAGAGCTCCTGCTCGATCACCCATTGGCCGATCCGCTTCTGCCAGACAGCCAGATAGGGTCCGGTCAGGACCAGGCGCCCTTCGCCCTCCTTCCAGATGCCCGTCCAGTGGCCGGATTCGGCGGCCCGCTGCCCGTCCTGGTCGAGGCTTATCTCGTCTGACAGGCGCTCATAGGTGACAAAGTCCGGATCGGCGAACTGCTGGCGAAACGCCTCGACGACCGCCGGCGCCCCCAGGATCATGCCGCCTTCGCCGCCGGTGAGCCGGATGTCGGGGGCCAGAAAGGGCGCCAGACGATCGGCCTGATGGGCCGCGATCAGCCGGTTAGTCAGCCTGCGCCGGGCCCTGATCATGTCGACGGGTGCGGTCACGGATTGGGGTCCGGAACCGGGACAGACGCGGGGGACGGATAGACCGCCTGGACCATGCGCCGCAGGGCAGCCTCCATCCGGGCCCAGTCCTCGTCGCTGTCCAGGGGTACGCCGCCAAACTGGCCAACGGCGGCGGCCGACAGCACCAGATGCTGGACCGCCCCGATCAGCAGGGCGTTGGCGGCCGGCGCATCCATGCCCTCTGGGGGAAGCAGGTCGCCCCTGGCCCGGGCGACCCAGGCGATCATCCCCCGGGACCGGGCCTCGGCCAGGCGGCGGACCTGGGGCGAGGGATCGGCAATCTCCCAGGCCACGATCTTCTGGACCAGGGGATTGGCGCGAAGGGCGCGCATCAGGCTGATCGCCCAGTCCTCCACCAGGGCGCCATAGCTGGGGTGGATGGTTCGGGGGCCGGCGTCTCCCAGCGAGGCCTGAAGCCAGCCGCCGAGATCGAGGCCAATGGCGTCGATCAGGCCCTCAAGACCGCCAAAGTAGCGATAGATCAGCTGCTTGTCACAGCCCGCCCGCCGGGCCACGGCATTGACGCCAAACCCCTGGAACCCGGCCTCGGCGAGCACCTCCCGCGCGGCGGCGAGGATCAGTCTTTCGGTGGTTTCCCGGTCACGGGTTCTGGTGGGCGACGGATCAGCCTGGGTCATGGCGAGAGATTAGTCACCAGCCGGTGATGAAACAAGCTTGCACATGTCACCGCACGGTGATATCAGAATGTCACCGCACAGAGACAACACGGAGACACCCATGTCAAACCCAACCCAAGCTCTTCGCCGCCAGCCCCTGCTGGGAACCAGCGCCATCGCCCTGGCGATCCTGTTCAACGCCCCCTATGCCGTCCTGGCCGCAACCTTTGACTACCCGCAGGTGCTTCGCCGTCCCGCCGGGGAGGTCCTTGACCAGTTCGCGGCCGGCGGACCTGGCCTGGTCCTGACCTGGTACGGATTTGCTGTCGCCGCCCTGGCCCTGACGCCCATGGCCCTGGCCCTGAGCCTCAATCCGGACCGGCTTCGTCGCGCGCCGGTCCTGTCGATCGGCGCGGCCGTTGCCGGGGCCCTGGCCGGCGTGACCCAGGCCATGGGACTGATGCGCTGGGTGTTTGTCGTTCCCGGCCTGGCGCGGGACCATATGAGCCAGGAAGCCGGGGTCCGGGCCGGGGCTGAACAGGGCTTCGCCCTGCTGAACGCCTTTGGCGGCGTCGCGATCGGCGAGCATCTGGGCCAGCTTCTGACGGCGATCTTTGTCCTGTTTCTGGCTCTTGCCCAGGGCGCCGAGGGTCGCAAGGTCACGGCGGCCATGGGCCTGATGACGGCCGGAGCGATCGCTCTTGGAACCGGGGAAGGCCTGGCCATGGCTCTGGGCGGCGATGGCGGTCTGTTCAGCCTGGCGACCATCGCCGGCTTTCTGGGCCTGACGGTCTGGCTGATCGCCACTGGCGCCGGCCTGATCAGAGCTTCCGCCGCAAAGGTCTGAGCCATGAACCGCACGCTTCGTCCCGTGATGCTCTCGGCCATGCTCGCCGTCCTGGCCCTTGTGGCCCGTCCAGCCATCAGCGTTCTCCAGGGCCAGTCCGGCCTCGACGCAGCCCGATCCTTCGCTTCGGAGTCGATCTGATGAGCCCGGGTCTCTATCCTGTCCTGGCGACCGGACTCACTGCCGTCGCCTGCACCAGCCTGGCCCTGCTGGGCATCCATGGTCTGATCGGACCGGCGGCCGTTGGCCAGCGCTCAGGCGGCGTCAGATCCCTGGGCCTGATCCAGCTGGGGCTGGCCCTGATGCTCACCGGGGAACCCGCGCGCAGCTACGGCCTTGTCCTGGCTGCAGCCGGCCTGGCCCAGGCGATCTGGTCCTTCAGCCGGCGCGGCCCCGGCGCCATCCCGTCCGGCGAAGGAGCCGCATCATGCGCAGCCTGCTGAAACTGTTGTTCCCGGCCATGGCCCTGGGGATCAGCCTGGTCCTGTTTGTACAGTCCCAGGCGCCGGCCGGCCTCTATGCGTGAGGCCGCAAGGGCCGTCAGAACATCATCCGCCCGGCGAGGCGCAGGTTGTAGCGGTCCTCGCCGTCAGCCGCCTCGACCTCGCCCTCAAGCGCCACATAGCTCATGGAGGTGCCGGCCTTGACCGAAAGGCCCAGGACAGCCGCGCCGTCTCCGGCCTCCATCGGCGTCAGGGTAAAGCCATTGCCGCCGACAAACCGGGCCGAGGTGTCGCCGATCTCGCCGGCCAGGATCTGGCGATAGCCGAGACGCAGTTCCGGCCGCCACCAGGTGTCACGGCCAAAGGTCGCGCCGAAGGCCATTTCCGCTGCAGCAGACAGCCGGCTGCTGGTCCGCTCGTCGACGATCAGGCTGTAGGCATCGCTGTTGCCCGATTCCTGACGCTCGCCTTCGGACAGATAATAGTAGTCCAGGCTCACGGTCGGGCGGACGTAGAAGCGACCCAACTTGGCCTCGTAGGCCGCCGAAGCATTGGCCGCCAGGGTCAGGCCGCCCCAGTTGGCGTGAGCCGCCCGGGCGACGCCCAGGGTGGGGTCGACATAGCGCCGCTCGCCCTGGAACCAGCCATAGCCGGCCGACCCCCGGGTGGCGAACAGCCAGCCGCCGGTGTTGCGCCGCCAATAGACGCCGGCCTCGAGCAGGGAGATGTTGGTCTGTTCGCCGACCTGGGCGACGTCGTCCTTTTCCTCGGCATTCAGATAGGCCAGCGTCGCCCCCAGGGCCCCGCCGTCATCGCCCATGCTTTCGTAGCCGCCGATGAAGCCGAAGGCCTTGGTTTCCGAACCGAGGCTGGCGCCGGCGTCCCGCAGGACGGCCACATTCAGCTCCTGGACCCAGAAACTGTCCGGACCATAGCGCTGCACCAGATCCGGCCGGGTGGCGGTCAGCCGCGAGATGGCCTGGCTGGAACTGTCAAGCGACGAGAACAGGCCCTCGCCCTGATCCGGCAGCATCTGGTCGTACAGCTTGAGGAACTCCTTGCGGTCCGAGGCGCCGAGGAAGGAGTCGATCATGTCATTGTCGCCACCGATCCGCAGGGCTTCATAGACGGCGTCCAGAGCCGCACCCTGGTTGGCGCTGAGAGACATTTCGGCGGCCGTGCGCCGACGCACGTCCAGATAGACCTCACCGACCGTGGTGTCGGCCGAGGCCTGGGCCACATAGAGGAACGGGCTGTTCTGGAGCAGGGACTGGTCAAGGTTGCCCGCTGTCAGGGTTCCGGCCCGGACGACAATGTATTTCTCGGGACCATCGATCAGCCCATCCAGGGCCAGACCGATCTTCGCTCCGGTCGCGATGTCGGCTGTGGCCACTTCAAAGACCGAGTTTCGGCCCGAGACGGCGTCCGCCGTGATGATCAGGCCGCCCTTGGCGCCGAGGGTCAGGCTGGTGGCCGCAATCGTCCGATAGTCGGCCTTGGACGAATCGCTGCCCGTGTTGGAAACCGTCAGCGTCCCGTTGGTCACCGCAATAGACAGCTGGCCATCCGTGTCGCTCAGCACCCCGGACGCCGTGGCGCCGCCGGACAAGGACAGGCTGTCGGCCCCGCCGCCAAAGGCCATGGCGCCGGTCAGTTTGCCATTGCGAAGGTCCAGCACATCAGCGCCGGAGCCGAACAGGACGTCGCCCGCAATGACCGGCTCGTCTGCGTCGTCAACGCCGTCTGCGTCGGCATCGGCGTCACCGATCCCGTCCAGGGCATCGTCGCCGTCCGTCAGGCCGTTGAGAACCACCGAAACCCCGGTGGTGTTGGCCCGAAGGTCCAGGGCGATGGCGCGGCCGGTCACCGTTTCGTTGCTGGCGTCCAGATCGGTGTCATCGGTGTCGGCGGCATCGTCATTGGCCGAGACCGAGGCAGTCACCTGGCCGGTGATCAGGATGCTTCCGACCGTACCGGACCGGTCAAGGATGGCCGTGGCGTTCGCCGCTTCCCCGAGACCGCCGGCCGAGATGAAGCCGCCCACGGTGATGGACCCCACCGATGCGCCTTCCTCGATATCCAGAGCCAGGGTGTTGATCGATTTCTCGGTGGCGGACGGCGCCGAGGTGGTCGAGGCCACCGAAACCAGAAACCCGTCCAGCACGAGGGTGTCGGCCGTTACGCCATCCCGGAGATAGAGGCCGCGGGTGTCGGCATTGTAGGCGCGGCTGGTGATGGTCCCGGCAAGGCGGATGCCGCCGTTCAGATCCACCCCGAAGCCGGCGGCCGATCCATCAGCCAGGGAGGCGCCGATCTGCACCGCGGTGGAGGAGACGTTGTCCAGGGTTCCATCGACATTGACCGTTCCCTTCAGGATCAGTCCGTAAGCCTCATCGGCCGCCGCCGTGCCGGCATTGCCGATATTGATCGCGGCCGTGGTGGAGCCCACAAGCAGGCCCGGCGCCGATCCCAGGACCGAGATGCTGCCCGCGCCTTCATTGGCGTTGATGATGCCGTCATTGTCGGAATCGTTGTCGTCGGCATTGAGAATGCCATCGTTGTCGGAATCTGTATCGACGGTGTCCAGGATGCCGTCGCCATCATCGTCGGTGTCGGTCGTGTCCGGGATGCCGTCGCCGTCGTCATCGATGCTGTCGACCGGCGCGACGTCCAGATAGATGCCCCCGGCCACATTGCCGCTGATCCGGACCGCCGGTCCGCCCTGCAGGATGTCGTCGGCGTCGAGATTGTCCCGGGCTGTCTGGGTGGTCGGACGCTGGCTGTAGCGATATCCGCTGGCCGAGATAGCGCCCTGGAGAACAACCGCCCCGGCGACATCGCCCGACACGTCCACCCCGATGGCGTCCTTGCCCTGGACGCTGACCGAGCCGCTGATATAGACCGCCTTTGCTTTCTGGAGCGCCGTGAGGGCCGGTCCGGTCGCGACCGGACCGGCGATCCGCACGCCCACGGCATTGTCCCCGACCACGCCAATCGAGCCGAAATTGCGCAGGGTTCCGGTCAGGCCGGTTTCCAGGCTGATCCCCACGGAATCATTGCCCGAGATCTGGATGCCGCCGGAATTGGCGATCGAGCCGTCCATGGCTCCCGGGCCGACGACCTTGATGCCGTACCGACCTGTTCCCTGCGCGAACGCGCCGTCCTCGTCGCCATCCTTGTCGGAATCGGTGGGGGTGTAGTCGTCGTCGTGGGTGATGCTGCCGCTGGTGGTTAGATCGCCGGTAAAGCCCCCCTGGACCAGAACCCCGCCGGCGCCGTTCACCGCCTTGGTGCTGATGGCGCCTTCGACCACAACATCGTTGTTGCTGTTGAGGGTGATGGCCGGACCTGTTGCGGTCAGGGTGAACTTGCCGCCCGTGGAGACCTTGATGTCGTCGGCGGCGCCGCTGTTGACGGTCGCGGTGGCGACCGGGTCGGTTCTCGAATTGCTGATGGTGGTTTCGGCGAGGGCGCCGCCCGCCAGAAACAGCAGAGGGGCAACCGCCGCGGAGGCGACCAGACGCTTACGAACCATGGGTCAACTTCCCCGCAACCAAGCCAGACACTGTCGTCTCTCCGCGATGCGGCGAAAATGCGTCCAACATCACATCCCAATCCCGGAACCGGGCCCGTCCCGTCTATCGCAAGGTTCATCAGGGCGCCATATGTCGATGTACCTTAGAGCGCCGTCTGTCCCGAATCGAGGTCGTCTGTGTCGATCCTGAATGCTCTGTGGCCGCGGCGCACCGCAGAGGCGACCGTTTCGGGGCCGGTGGTGGGACCCGGCCCGATCCAGACCCATGCGCCGACCGCGACGCTGGCCGATCCCCCCGGTCCGTTCCGGACCCTGGTGGAAAGCCTGCCGGATCCGGTCCTGGTGATCCAGGGCGACCCTTCGGAACCGGCCGCCCGCAGGATCATCTTTGCCAATGCCGCCGCCAGGGTGCTGTTTCCCATCCGGGTCGAAGGGGTGCGGCTGGTCACGGCCCTGCGCCATCCCGAAGTACTCGAAGCCGTGGACGAAGCCCTGCTCGGGGCTTCCGGCGAGGCGGTCCTGGAGACCGGCGGCGCCCAGGAACGGGTCTGGTCGGCCAAGACCCGTCCCCTTGGCCGGGGAGAAGGCGGCGGGCTGGCCCTGCTGACCCTTCGGGACGAGACCGATGTGCGGCGGGCCGAGCGGATGCGGGTCGACTTCCTGGCCAACGCCAGCCACGAACTGCGAACGCCCCTGGCCTCCCTGTCGGGGTTCATCGAAACCTTGCGAGGCCATGCCAGGGACGATCCTGACGCCCGCGAAAAATTTCTGGGCATCATGCAGGCCCAGGCCGAACGCATGGCGCGGCTGATCGACGACCTGCTGTCCCTGTCGCGGATCGAGCTCAATGAGCATATCGCCCCGGAAGGCCGGCTGGACCTGGCCCTGGCGGCCACGGACGTTCTGGACGCCCTGGTCCCCCTCATCCGGGAAAAGAACCTGCGTGTGGAAACGACCTTTCCCGATCGGGGGGCGTCGGACGTCGAGGGCGACCGCGACCAGATCCTGCAGGTGATCCAGAACCTGATCGAGAACGCCGTGAAATACTCGCCCCCGGGCGGGGTTCTGGCGATCGAGGTCCAGCCGGACCGGGCCGATGAGTCCATAGCCCAGCCCCAGATCCCGGGCGCCACCCGGATCACCCTGCTGGCGCCGGACCGTCCCCAGACCAGGCGTTTTGCCGTTCTGAGGGTCACAGATCTGGGTCCAGGCATTCCACGGGATCGGCTACCGCGCCTGACCGAACGCTTCTATCGCGTTGAAGGCCAGAAGAGCGGCGGGGCCAGGGCCGGAACGGGCCTCGGCCTGGCCATCGTCAAGCATATCGTCAACCGGCACCGCGGCGGCATGGCCGTCGAAAGCGCCGAAGGCCAAGGGGCCCGGTTCACCGTCTGGCTGCCCCAGGTCAGCCCAAGAGAGACCCAGACATGATCGATCGGCGCCGATTCGGCCTGATGACCGCCGCCCTGGCGGCCGGGGCAGGCGGACACTCTGTCCAGGCCCGTCCCCGCCGACGGCCCCTGATCATAGCCCATCGGGGAGCCAGCGGCGACCGTCCGGAACATACGCCCATGGCCTATCGTCTGGCCGTCGCCCAGGGCGCGGATTTCATCGAGCCCGACCTGGTCCTGACCCGCGACGGCCATTTTGTCTGCCGGCACGAGAACGAGATTTCAGAGACCACGGATGTCGCCGCCCATCCCGAGTTCGCCGCTCGCCGGACGACCAAGGTCATAGACGGCGAGACCCTGACCGGCTGGTTCACCGAAGACTTCACACTGGCCGAGCTGAAGACCCTTCGCTGCCGCGAACGCCTGCCCCAGATCAGGCCCGCCAACACAGCCTATGACGGCCAGGATGCGATCCCGACCTTCGAGGAGGTGATCGCCCTGGCCAGGGCCGAGTCCCGTCGCACCGGCCGGACGATCGGCCTCTATCCGGAGATGAAGCATCCCCGGCATTTCGCCAGCCTCGGGCTTTCCATGGAGCCCCGGCTGGCGGACCGGCTGAAGGCCCATGGCCTGGCCGGCGCGGATGCGCCGGTCTTCGTCCAGTGTTTCGAGGTCGGTCCGCTGAAGTCCATCCGCCAGCTGGTGGAGACGCCCCTTGTCCAGCTGATCAGCGATGAGGGCGGTCCTGCAGACCTGCCGTCGGTCCGATATGCGGACATGGCCGGTCCCTCCGGCCTGAAGGCGATCAGCGCCTATGCCCAGGGGATCGGACCCGAAAAAGGGCTGGTGGTTCCCAGTGACGGCAGAGCACTGCTGCCGCCGACCGGGCTGGTTCCCATGGCCCATGCCCTGGGCCTCAAGGTCCATCCCTGGACGGTCCGCAAGGAAAACTACTTCCTGCCGACGGGGCTGAGGACCGTGCTCGAAGCCCAGCAGGGCAGCGATGGCTCGGAATGGCCCCGGATGCCGGGGTCCGTGAATCAGATGTTCAAGGCCCTGTTGCAGGCCGGTGTCGATGGCCTGTTCACCGATGACCCGGGCCTGGGCGTCAAGGCCCGGGATCTCTGGATGGCCGAAGCCTGACTTCGGCTGGCTATTCCATGTCCAGGGAATAGCCAGCGGACCGGACCGTGCGGATCGGGTCCTGTTCGGTTCCGGAATTGAGCGCCTTGCGCAGCCGGCCGATATGGACGTCGACGGTCCGGGCCTCGACATAGACGTCCGAGCCCCAGACGGCGTCCAGCAGCTGTTCGCGGCTGAAGACCCGGCCCGGATGCTGGATCAGATGGTCGAGCAGCCGGAACTCGGTGGGCCCCAGATGGACTTCCTTGCCCTGGCGCTTGACCCGGTGCGAGACCCGGTCGACCACGATATCGCCATGAGCCAGCCGGTCATCGGCCAGGCCCGGCCGGATGCGGCGCAGCACGGCCCGGATGCGGGCCAGAAGCTCGGTCATGGAAAACGGCTTGACCACATAGTCGTCGGCCCCGGTGTCCAGCCCCCGGATGCGGTCGCTTTCCTCGCCCCGGGCGGTCAGCATCAGGATCGGCAGGTTGCGGGTCTCGGTCTTCTGCCGCAGGCGGCGGCAGACCTCGATCCCGGAGACCTTGGGCAGCATCCAGTCCAGCAGCAGGATGTCGGGATTATGCTCGTCGATGACGATCAGGGCTTCCTCGCCGTCTCCGGCGATCAGCACCCGGTAGCCTTCCTTCTCGAGATTGTACTGCAGCAGGGTGGCGAGGGCGTCTTCGTCCTCGGCAATCACTATGGTGGGAGTGGTCATCGCTTCACCGACTGGCCCTTGGGTCGCTCATCGACCAGTTCCTGGCCGAGAATTTCAAAGTGGATGATTTCGGCGATATTGGTGGCGTGATCGCCGATTCGTTCAAGATTCTTGGCGACGAACAACAGGTGCGCGCCGGGCGTGATCGTCCGGGGATCGCCCATCATGTAGGTGAGCAGCTCGCGGAACAGGCTTTCGTAATGCTCGTCGACCTCGTCGTCCCGGGTCCAGACTCCGACCGCAGCGTCCACGTCGCCGCTGGTATAGGCGTCCAGAACGTCTTTCAGCCGGCCGGCGACCAGCTTGCCCATCCGTTCGATGGAACGGCTGACCGGCCCGGCCGGATCGGTCTCGGCCAATACCAGAGAACGGCGGGCGATATTCTTGGCGAGGTCTCCACACCGCTCCAGGTTCATGGCCACCTTCATGGCCGAGACCGTGCGGCGAAGATCCACCGCCATGGGCTGGCGCAGGGCGATCAGGCGGATGGCCGAGCGTTCGATCTCGCCTTCAAGGGCGTCAATCCGGCGGTCCCGCTGGGTCACGGCCTCGGCCAGGGCGATGTCGCGACGGGCGAAGGCCTGGATGGCGTCCGACACCTGGGCTTCGGCCAGACCGCCCATCCGGGCGACTTCCGCCGTCAGATGGTTGAGGTCTTCCTCATAGGAGGTGACGATATGCTGCTGCATGGGGTTGGCCCTCTCTTCAGGCCCTAGCCGTACCGGCCGGTGATGTAGTCCTGGGTGCGGGGCTCCCTCGGATTGGTGAAGATGTCCTCGGTCATGCCGTGCTCGACCAGCCGTCCCAGATGGAAGAAGGCGGTGCGTTGCGACACCCGGGCCGCCTGGGCCATGGAATGGGTGACAATGACGATGCAATACTGGCGCCGCAGGTCGTCGATCAGCTCCTCGATCCGCGCCGTGGCAATGGGATCCAGGGCCGAGCAGGGTTCGTCCATCAGGATGACCCGCGGCTGGACAGCAATGGCGCGGGCAATGACCAGACGCTGCTGCTGACCGCCGGACAGGCCGTTGCCCGGCTGCTGCAGCCGGTCAGCGACCTCGTCCCAGAGGCCGGCCCGTTTCAGCGCCACCTCGACCATGTCGGCCAGTTCGGACTTGCTGGTCGCCAGCCCGTGGATGCGGGGGCCATAGGCGACATTCTCGAAGATCGACTTGGGGAAGGGGTTGGGCTTCTGGAACACCATCCCGACCCGCGACCGCAGGACAACCGGATCGACATCCTTGCTGTTGACATCCTGGCCGTCGATCTCGATCCGGCCGGTGACCTTCGCCCCCGGAATCGTATCGTTCATCCGGTTGATGCAGCGCAGAAAGGTGGACTTGCCGCAGCCGGACGGGCCGATGAAGGCCATGACGCTACGGTCGGGAATATCCAGCGAAATGTCGAACAGGGCCTGCTTCTCGCCATAGAAGGCGTCGACCCCGACGCAATGGATCTTGATCGCCGAGGCGGGCGCGGCGCCGGCTGTCACGGCGTTGGCGAGGATCTGGTTGTCATGGGGCATGGAGGGGTGTCCGGGCATGGTGGAGTCGGCGGTCGGGTCGCTCATCACCACCTCTTCTCGAATCGGCTGCGCAGGATGACGGCCGCCGTGTTCATCACGATCATGAAGGCCAGCAGGACCATGATGGCCCCGGCGGTGCGTTCATGGAACGCCGCCTCCGCCGCATTTTCCCAGATGAAGATCTGGACCGGCAGGACGCTGGCCGCGCTCTGCAGGGTTTCGGGCAGGCCCGGCGTGAAGGCGACCATGCCGATCATCAGCAGGGGCGCGGTTTCGCCAAGGGCATGAGCCAGGGCCAGGATGACCCCGGTCATGACGCCGGGCATGGCCTGGGGCAGGACATGGTGGAACACGGTCTGGGTCCGGCTGGCGCCCATGCCGAGGGCGGCCTCGCGGATGGAGGGCGGAACCGACTTGAGGGAGGCGCGGGTGGCGATGATGATGGTCGGCAGGCTCATCAGGGCCAGCACCATCCCGCCGGTCAGGGGCGCGGACCGGGGAAAGCCCAGCCAGTTGATGAACAGCACCAGCCCGAGCAGGCCGTAGACGATGGAGGGCACGGCCGCGAGGTTGTTGATATTGACCTCGATGAAGCTGCTGAGGCGGCCCTTTGGCGCAAACTCCTCGAGCCAGACAGCCGCCAGGACGCCGGTGGGCACGGCGATCAGGGCGGCGACCAGCAGCATCAGGGCCGAACCCACGACCGCGCCGAGCACGCCGGCCTGTTCCGGCTCGGTGGAATCAGACCGGGTGAAGAAGCCCGTATTGAAGTGGCCCCTGACCATGCCTTCGCGCTTCATCTGGTCCAGCCAGTCGATCTGGCGGTCCGAAAGCTTGCGGTCCTCGGCCGGGGTCTCGCGGCGGATCTGACCCTTGTAGTAGAGGTCGGCATTGGCCTTGACCGGGACGGTCAGGGTGACGGTGGTTCCGATGACCTTCGGGTCGGCCTTGATCCGGTCCAGCAGGGCAAAGCCGATGTCCCGGGACACAAGGTCCATGGCCTCGCCCGAGGCCAGGCCCAGGGCGTCGTCCCTGACCCTCAGCCGCTTCAGAAGGTCGCCGGCCGCCAGATAGTCGAAATTGTTGCCTTCCAGATCGGTCCGGTCGATCCGGGCCGGATCGACATAGACGCTCATCGTCACCGAATGGGTCCAGAAGGTCGAATAGCCCTGGTGGACGACCCTGGCCAGGAGGACGGCCAGAAAGCCGAGCGCCACCAGAATGGCCAGCTGGCCATAGAGGCGGAAACGCCGTTCGGCGGAATGGCGAGCCTTCAGCCTTGCAGCGCCGGCGGGTGAGAGGCTGGGATCAGTCATAGGCCTGCCGGTATCTCTGGACCACCTGCAGGGCGATCACGTTCAGGGTCAGGGTCACGAGGAACAGGGTCAGGCCGAGGCCAAAGGCAGCCAGGGTCTTGGGACTGTCGAACTCCTGGTCGCCGGTCAGCAGCTGCACCATCTGGAAGGTCACGGTGGACACCGAGTCCAGTGGATTGGCGGTTATTCTCGCCTGGGCGCCTGAGGCCATGGTGACGATCATGGTTTCCCCAATGGCCCGGGAGACGGCCAGCAGCATGGCCCCCATGACGCCCGGAAGGGCGGCCGGCAGGATGACACGCTTGACCGTCTCGGACCGGGTCGCGCCCATGGCGTAGCTGCCATCCCGCAGGGACTGGGGCACGGCATTGATGATGTCGTCCGACAGGGAGGAGATATAGGGGATCAGCATGATGCCCATCACCACCCCGGCGGTCAGGGCCATCTCGTTCTGGACGCTCATCAGATACTGTCCGAGCGGGTCCAGCGGACCCTGCACCAGCCAGCTGCCGATATAGTTGAAAGAGCTGCGGAGCGCCGGCCCGACGGTCAGGGCGGCAAAGAAACCGTAGACGACGGTGGGCACGCCCGCGAGAATCTCGAGCATCGGCTTGATCACCGACCGGGTCCGGTGACCGGCATATTCCGAAAGATAGATGGCGCAGAACAGGCCGACCGGGGCGGCAACGCACATGGCGATGATCATCACCAGGAAGGTGCCGACAAACAGCGGCACGGCGCCGAAGGCGCCCTTGGCGGCCACCTGATCCTCGCGCATGGCGATCTGGGGCTGCCAGTCGAGACCGAACAGGAAATCCAGCGGCGGCACGGACTGGAAGAACCGCATGGATTCATAGAGCAGCGAGGCGATGATGCCGAGGGTGGTCAGGACTGCCGCTGCGGAACAGAACAGCAGAACAATGCCGGTCCAGCCCTCCACCCGGTTCCGGGCCCTGAGTTTGGGCGAGAGCTGCGGCCAGGCCAGCAGAAAACCGGCCAGGACCAGCACCAGGGCGGCGGCCTGGCCGGCCAGCTGAACGCGGCTCTTCAGGGCGGCCGCTTCGACGGCCTTCTGACTGAGAATCTTCCGCTCTTCCGGGGACCAGGCGATGCGGGTCGTGGTCTGGCCATCCGCCAGGGCCCTGGCGTCGCTCCAGAAGGCCTGGGCGGTTTCGGAGGGCATGGCCGCCACAGCGGCCGGAGGATTCGCGGTCAGCAGGACCGCTTCCAGCCTTGGGCCGCCGGCCAGCAGGAGGACAAGCATCAGGGCGGCCGGCGCGCCGGTCCAGAGGGCGATCCAGATCCCGTAATAGCCCGGAAGCGAGTGTAGGGACTGGGCGGCGGCCATCCGGCGCGCCCGACCCCTGCCCAGCCAATAGACCGCCAGGGAGATGATCAGCAGAGCGACAAGGGCGACGGGAGTGGGCATGCAGCCGATTCGTCCAGGAACAGGGCGAGCGAGGAGGATAGCCCATGCCGTGCCAATGATTGTCCCTCGCGACAGTTTTGTGACTATTTCGTTACATCGTTCATTTCCGTTGCGGCTGGCGCGGTCTTGACCCCGGATTGCGGGCAGGCGACATCGCCCGAATGAAAGTCCTGCTTGTCGGATCCGGCGGCCGCGAACACGCCCTGGCCTGGAAGATCACCCAGTCCCCCGTTCTTGAACGCCTGGTGGCGGCGCCGGGCAGCAACGGTATGGCGGCGCTTTGCGAGACCCGGCCTGTCAAGGCTGACGACGTGGAGGGCCTGACGGCCCTGGCGCAGGACATGAACGCCGATCTGGTGGTGGTCGGTCCGGAAACCGCCCTGGCCGCCGGCCTGGCCGACCGGCTTGCCGAGGCCGGAATCGCCTGTTTAGGCCCGACACAGGCCGCAGCAAGACTGGAATCGTCCAAGGCCTTCACCAAGGACTTCTGCCGGCGCCACGGCCTGCCGACGGCAGCCTATGGCGTGTTCGAGACCGCTGATGCGGCGGCGCCGTTTCTCGACGGACTGACGGCGCCCTATGTCATCAAGGCCGATGGCCTGGCGGCCGGCAAGGGCGTGGTGATCGCCGCCACGCGTCAGGAAGCCGATGCTGCGGTCCTGGACATGCTGGGCGGGCGGTTCGGGGCGTCCGGCGCCCGGGTGGTCATCGAGGAGTTCATGGTCGGCGAGGAGGCTTCGCTCTTTGCCTTGTGTGACGGCGAGACGGCGGTTCTGTTCGGCTACGCCCAGGACCACAAGCGGGCCTATGACGGCGACCTGGGCCCCAATACCGGCGGCATGGGAACCTACAGCCCGGCCCCCGTCCTGACTGAGGAACTGATCCAGCAGGCCTTTAAGCAACTCATTGCCCCGACCCTGAAGGGGATGGCGGCGGAAGGCTGTCCCTATCGCGGCGTGCTCTATGCGGGCCTGATGCTGACCGACCAGGGTCCGAAACTGGTCGAGTACAATGCCCGCTTCGGCGATCCCGAATGCCAGGTCCTGATGCTGCGGCTGCAGGACGACCTCCTGCCCTGGCTGGCGGCCGCCGCAGGAGGCGAGCTTGCCGGCCGGCCCGCGCCGGTCTGGCGGAACGAGGCCGCAGTCTGTGTGGTTCTGGCCGCCGACGGGTATCCGGACAGTCCGGTCACGGGCGGACAGATCCGCGGGGCCGACCAGGATTTCGGGCCGGACACCGTGGTCTTCCACGCCGGAACCCGGCGCGAGGCCGACGGGACCCTGCGGTCTTCGGGCGGCCGGGTTCTGAATGTCTGCGCCCGGGGCGAGACCCTGGCCGAGGCCCGGGATCGCGCCTATGTCGCCGTCGGCGCCATCGATTTCCCGGGCGGCTTTCACCGCTCCGACATTGGCTGGCGGGCGCTCTAGCGCGACCTTCTGGTCAGTTGACCATGATGGTGCCGATCAGCAGCCTGGCGCCAGGCTTGCCGAGGATCCTGTCGGTCTCGCGCTGAAGCTTCTGGGACAGGAAGTCCGCATCCGGGGCCATGGCCGCCGGCAGGCCGGTGACATACATCTGCAGGGCCTGGGTATAGGCGGCCCTCAGCCGCGGCACGGACGCCTCGGCCCTGGCCCGCAGCCCGTCATCGGCAATGTCCAGCCCGGTCTCCATGGTCATGACCCCCCGGCTGCCATTGGGCCGGACCACCGAGGCGGTCAGGGTCTTGATCTGCAGGAAGGACAGGCCGCCGCCCTTTTTCTTCTCGGCGCCAGAGGCCTGTGCGCCTGAGGCCAGCGGCGCCCAGGCGGTGAGGGCGATCAGCAAAATCAGGGTCAGCCGACGGTTCATGAGCCTGTTCTGGCCCATCTTGGTTTACGCGCTGTTAGCGCGCAGGTGACAGCAGCTCCAACTCGCAGGAGACTCAGCCCCAAACAGGGAGCTGCGATGACCCGATTCGCCCCAACAAAACTGGATCTGGACGGCCAGGTGATCCTGATCACCGGGGGCACGGGATCCTTTGGCCGGCGCTTCATAGAAACGGTCCTGACCCGGTACCGACCCCGCAAGCTCATTGTCTACAGCCGTGACGAGCTGAAGCAGAGCGAGATGCAGACCGAATTGCGGGAGCGGTTCTCCCCCGAGGACTATGCCCGGATGCGGTTCTTCCTCGGCGATGTGCGAGACAGGTCCCGCCTGACCCTGGCCCTGCGCGGGGTCGATATCGTCATCCATGCGGCGGCCCTGAAACAGGTGCCGGCGGCGGAGTACAATCCGTCCGAATGTATCCAGACCAATGTGGTCGGCGCCGAGAACGTCGTCTGGGCCAGCCTGACCAACCGGGTGAAACAGGTGGTGGCCCTGTCGACGGACAAGGCCTGCAACCCGGTGAATCTCTATGGGGCCACCAAGCTGGCCTCGGACAAGACCTTTGTCGCCGCCAACAACCTGTCCGGCGACATCGGGGCCCGGTTTTCGGTGGTGCGCTATGGCAATGTGGTCGGCTCGCGGGGCAGTGTGGTGCCCCTGTACCGGCGATTGCTGGCCCAGGGGGCGACAGGCCTGCCGGTCACCGACCCCCGCATGACCCGATTCTGGATCACCCTGGACCAGGGGGTCGAGTTTGTCCTGTCGTCCCTCGAAATGATGCGCGGCGGCGAGATCCTGGTGCCCAAGATCCCGTCCATGACGGTCACCGACCTGGCCCGGGCCATGGCGCCAGAGGCCGAGATCAGGCTGGTCGGCATCCGGCCCGGCGAGAAGCTGCACGAGACGATGGTGGGCGCCGACGACTCCCGCCAGACCCTGGAGATGGCCGACCGCTACATCATCGAGCCTTCCTTCGTGGAATACAGCCGTCAGGCCTTTGGTCCCGGCGATGGCGCCAATCCGGTCGCCGAGGGGTTTGCCTATGCCAGCGACAGCAATGACGACTGGCTGACGGCGGAAGGCCTGCGCGCTCTGCTGGCCGAGAACGGGGTCTGATGGAGCCCGGCCTGCCCTTTCTGCCCTATGGCCGCCAGTCGATCGACGAGGGCGACATCGCGGCCGTGGCCCGGGCTCTGCGCGGCGATTTCCTGACCACGGGACCCACCGTCGAGGCCTTCGAGGCGGCCTTTGCCGACCGGGTGGGCTGCGCCGACGCCGTGGCCTGCAGCAATGGCACCGCCGCCCTTCACCTGGCCATGCTGGCCCTGGGTATCGGGCCGGGCGATATCTGTGTCGTGCCATCCGTCACCTTCCTGGCCACCGCCAACTGCGCCGCCTATGTCGGCGCCCAGGTGGTGTTCGCCGATGTGGACCCGGAAAGCGGCCTGATGACACCGGAGACCCTGGCCGAGGCCCTGTCCCGCTGTCCGGGCGGCCGGGCGGCGGCCGTGCTGCCGGTGCATCTGCGCGGCGATGTCTGCGATCTTCCGGCGCTGCGGGCCCTGGCCGCCGGCGCCGGGGCGGTGCTGGTCGAGGATGCGCCCCACGCCCTGGGCTCGCAGATGGATTTCGGCGCCGGGCCGGAGCAGGTGGGCGATGGCCGCTACAGCGCCATGGCCTGTTTCTCCTTCCATCCGGTCAAGACCATCGCCACCGGCGAGGGCGGGATGGTGACCACCAATGACAGCCAACTGGCAGGCCGGCTGCGGACCCTGCGCAGCCATGGCATGACGCGGCCACCGGGCGGCGATCCCTGGGTCTATGAAATGGCGCAGCCAGGGTTCAACTATCGCCTGCCGGACATCAACTGCGCGCTGGGCCTGTCGCAGCTGGGCAGGCTGGATCAGTTCATCGCCTGTCGCCGACATCTGGCCCGGCTGTATGACGCCCGGCTGGCCGGACTTTCCCCGCTGCTGGTCCCGGCCCGGTCGCCGGCCTGGTCACAGCCGGCCCTGCATCTCTATTCGGTGTTGATCGACTTTGAATCCGCCGGGATCGGCCGGGCGGGGCTGATGCAGCGTCTGGCCAGCCGGGGAATCGGCAGCCAGGTGCATTACATCCCGGTCCATACCCAGCCCTACTGGCGATCGGTCAACGGCCCGCTGGACCTGCCGGGGGCGAGCGCCTGGTATGACCGGTGCCTCAGCCTGCCGCTGTTCCCGGCCATGCAGGACACGGACGTCGAACGGGTGGCGGCGGCGCTGGAAGAGGCGCTTGATCCAGATCAAAACTGAGGCCCGGACCCACCCAGATCATTGGTGACCCTAGGGTCAAGGGCGCAGGTTTGCCTTCGACACCGCCGCAGCGGCGAGGAGGACGCCTGCCATGACCATCATTCCCTCTCACATCACCCACGATATCATCGACCCCCAGGCCTATGCCGACGGGACCCGCGTCGATGAGGCCTTCACCTGGCTGCGGCGCGAGGCGCCCCTGGCCCAGGCGCATCCCGAAGGCTTCGACCCCTTCTGGGTGGTGACCCGACATGCCGATATCCAGGCGGTCGAAAAGCAGAACGAGCTGTTCCACAATGGCGATCGCTCCACCATCCTGACCACCATCGAGGCCGACCAGGCCGTGCGCGGCATGATGGGGGGATCGCCCCATCTGGTGCGATCTCTGGTCCAGATGGACAACCCCGACCACTTTGCCTACCGCCATCTGACCCAGGGCGCCTTTGTTCCGCAGAACCTGAGGGTGCTGGAGACCCGAATCCGCGAGATCGCCAGGGGTTTCATCGACCGCATGGCCGATATGGGCGACCGTTGCGATTTCGCCCGGGACGTGGCCTTCCTCTATCCGCTGCATGTCGTCATGGAACTGATCGGCGTGCCGGAATCCGACGAGCCCCGGATGCTGAAACTGACCCAGGAACTGTTCGGCAGCGCCGACCCCGACCTCAACCGCACGGGCGCCGAGATCGTCGACGTCAAGCAGGGGGTCGACACCATCCAGTCGGTGGTCATGGACTTCATGACCTATTTCAACGCCATGACCGAGGACCGCCGGGCCCGGCCGCGCCAGGATCTGGCCAGCCTGATCGCCAACGGGACCATCGACGGCAAGCCCCTCGGCCATCTGGAGGCCATGAGCTACTACATCATCGCCGCCACGGCCGGCCACGACACCACCTCGGCCACCACCGCCGGGGCCATCTGGGCCCTGGCCGAACGGCCGGACCAGTTTGCCCGGCTGGCGGCGGACCCGTCCCTGATCGGCGGGCTGATCGAGGAATCGATCCGCTGGACCACGCCGGTGAAGCACTTCATGCGCACCGCCACCGACGACACCGAACTGGCCGGTCAGAAGATCGCCAGGGGCGACTGGATGATGCTGTCCTATCCGTCCGGCAACCGCGACGAGGCGGTGTTTGAAGATCCCTTCGAGTTCCGCATCGACCGGACGCCCAACCGCCATATCGCCTTCGGCTACGGCGCCCATGTCTGTCTTGGACAGCATCTGGCCCGGATGGAGATGCGGATCCTCTGGGAGGAACTGCTGAAACGGGTGTCCGCCATCGAGCTGGACGGGGAGCCGAAGCGCATGGCGGCCAGCTTTGTCTGCGGTCCCAAGTCCGTGCCCATCCGCTTCAAGCTGCACTGAGCCGGTCATGAGCGCCCCCTACAAGATCTGGCAATGTCGGACCTGCGGCTATCTCTATGAAGAGGCCGAGGGCGATCCGTCCGAGGGCCTGGCGCCCGGCACCCGCTGGGCCGACATTCCCGCCGACTGGGTCTGCCCGCTCTGCGGGACGGCCAAGTCCGACTTCGACATGGTGGAGCTCTAGGACCGCCATGCCGGACGGAGATGCCGCCATGATCGCTTCCAGACTGGCGAGCCCGGCTCCGGCGCCGGACCCGGGCCGGGCCACAGACCCGGGCGGGCCGACCGACGACGCCGCCTTTCTGGCCGAGGTCCGGGCGTTTCTGGACGAGGCCCTGACCCCGGACCTGCGCGAGGCCGGTCGCGATACGCTGGGCGTCCATTCCGATCTCGCCGCCTGCCGGATCTGGCAGGCCCGGCTCCATGATCGCGGCTGGGTGGCGCCGGCCTGGCCAAAGGCCTGGGGCGGCGCAGGCTGGACGCCGAGACAACGGTTCCTGTTCGACCAGGAATGCGTTCGAAACGACGCACCGGTGCTGTTCGCCGGCGGGATCCGCAGCCTTGGACCCCTGCTGATCGAGATGGGGACCCCGGCGCAGAAGGACCGTTACCTGACAGCCATTCTCAGGGGCGATGACCTCTGGTGCCAGGGCTTTTCCGAACCCTCGGCCGGGTCGGACCTGGCGGCCATCACGACCCGGGCGGTGCGGGACGGCGATCACTACCGGATCAATGGCTCCAAGATCTGGACCACCGGCGCCCAACATTCCAACCGGATGTTCGCCATCGTCCGGACAGCCCAGCTGGAAAAGCGCCAGCAGGGCCTGACCTTCCTGCTGATCGGCATGGACAGCCCCGGCCTGACGGTCAGGCCGATCCTGGGCCTGTCGGGCGAGCACGAATTCAACGCCGTCTATTTCGATGATGTCCGGGTTCCGGTGGAAAACCGGGTCGGCCCCGAAAATGACGGCTGGACCGTGGCCAAGCGGCTGATGTCCCTGGCCCGGGCCAACAACACCCCGGCGGTTCTGGTGGCCAAGGCCCTGCGGCGGGCGAACCTGGCCATTGAGGCCGCAGGCGATGGCCTTGAGCCTTCGGTCCGCCGTCGGCTTGCCGGACTGTCGGTCGAGCTGGAGGCCTTCACCCGGCTGGAACTGGACGCCCTGCCCAGCGGCCGGGCCCAGGCCAGTCCCGATTCCAGGACCCAGGCCACGCCCTCGATGATGAAGCTGATCGGCAGCGAACTGCACCAGAGGATCGTGGAACTGACCATGGAAGTCGCCGGGCCGGCGGCTGCGGCCAGCCTGGCCATCCGTGGACAGGGCTTTCCCGAGCTGGACAGGGCCGCGCTGTCGACCGCCCGGCATTTCAGCCTGCGGGCCGCCAGCGTCTATTCCGGCACCAGCGAGACCCAGCGAAACCTGATTGCCGGTCAATTGCTGAAATAGCCGCGCGATTTCTGTCCGGTTCCGGTGGCGGCGCCCCGCCCCGGCCGCTACATCCTGCGCCATGGCCAGTCCCTTTGCCGTGATCTTCGACCGCGATGGCGTCCTCAATGAGGACTATGGCTATGCCTATGACCCGGCAAAGCTGGTCTGGATCGAGGGGGCCAGGGCGGCGATCGCCCGGGTCAACCGGGCCGGTGGGCTGGTTCTGGTCGCCACCAACCAGTCCGGCATCGGCCGGGGCTACTATACCGAGGCCCAGATGCAGGCCTTCCATGACGAGATGCGCCGTCAGCTGGCCGAGGCAGGCGGCCGGATCGACGCCATCTATCACTGCCCCTTCCATGAGGACGCTGCGGAGGCGCGCTATCGTCAGGCCGACCATCCGGACCGCAAGCCCAATCCAGGCATGATCCTGCGGGGCCTGGCGGACTTTGGTATCGCGCCAGGCCGTGCCCTGATGATCGGCGACAAGGACAGCGACATGCAGGCGGCCCGGGCGGCGGGGATTGACGGCTATCTGTTTGCCGGCGGCGATCTCGAGGCCTTCCTCCTGGAGGCCGCCAAGCGCACCGGCCTTCCGATCTGACGCCGGGTTTCCCTTCCGTCATGCCTCGATAGGCGCTACTCAGGGTCAAACACACCCTGGGACGGGGACTTCGGAAGGAGATTTTCTGTATGACGGACCTGCCCGCCGCCACCGGCTCGGCCCTGGACCTGATCGGCCGCACGCCCATGGTCGAGGTGACAAGAATCGATACCGGTCCTTGCCGGCTGTTCCTGAAGCTCGAGAACCAGAACCCCGGCGGATCAATCAAGGACCGGATCGCCCGGTCGATGATCGCGGCGGCCGAACAGGACGGGTCGCTGAAACCCGGCGGGACCATTGTCGAGGCCACGGCCGGCAATACGGGGCTGGGACTGGCCCAGGTGGCCACCCTGAAGGGCTATCCGCTGATCCTGGTGGTGCCCGACAAGATGGCGCGGGAAAAGATCCTGCATCTGCGGGCCATGGGGGTGGATGTCCGCATCACCCGCTCCGACGTCGGCAAGGGCCATCCCGAATACTACCAGGACGTGGCCCAGACCATCACCCAGTCGATTCCGGGGGCGCTGTTCGTCAATCAGTTCGAGAACCCGGCCAATCCGCTTGCCCATGAGACCACGACCGGACCGGAAATCCTCGAACAGATGGAAGGCGATCTGGACGCGGTGGTGGTCGGGGTCGGGTCAGGCGGCACGCTCACAGGGCTTGGACGCTATTTCGCCAAGGCTTCGCCCAAGACGAAGATGATCCTGGCCGATCCGGTCGGCTCGATCCTGTATGACTATGTCAACACCGGAACCCATGGCGAGGCTGGCAGCTGGATCGTCGAGGGGATCGGCGAGGACTTCATTCCGGTCAATGCCCAGATGGATTTTGTCCACAAGGCCTTCGCCATCTCCGATCGCGAAAGCGTCGAGACGGCCCGGCTTCTTCTGCAGACCGAAGGCATTCTCGCCGGCTCGTCCTCTGGCACCCTGCTGGCCGCCGCCCTGCGCTATTGCCGCGAACAGACCAGGCCGCAGCGGGTGGTCAGCATCGTCTGCGACACCGGCGCCAAATACCTGACCAAGATGTTCAACGACCTCTGGGTCTCGGCCCATGGCTTCGAGGACCGGACGCCCCGGGGCGACCTCTCCGACCTGATCGCCAAGCGCTATGCCGATGGCGGGGTGATCGCCATCGGGCCGGATGACACGCTTCTGACCGCCTATAACCGCATGCGGTCGGCCGATATCAGCCAGCTGCCGGTGGTTGACCATCGCCGGCTGGTCGGCATTCTGGACGAAAGCGATGTCCTGTCGGCGGTTGCCGGGGCCGGACATGCCGAGGGTTTCGCCGCGAAGGTCGGTGACGCCATGACCCGCAACGTCCGCACCCTGCAGTCCGATCAGCCCCTGTCGGCCCTGGAGCCGGTGTTCCTGCGCGACGAGGTGGCTGTGGTGATGGACGGTGAGGAACTGATGGGCCTGATCACCCGGGTCGATCTGATCAACCATCTGAGACGAACGGCCCGGAAGCCGGAAGCGGAGACCCAGCCATGACCGCGACAACCGACGGCCGGAACCGCCTGGCCTTCTCGACCCGGACCATCCATGCCGGCCAGAGCCCCGACCCGACCACCGGCGCGGTCATGACGCCGATCTATGCGACCTCGACCTATGCCCAGGAAAGTCCGGGGGTGCACAAGGGATTCGAATATGCCCGAAGCCAGAACCCGACACGGTTCGCCTTCGAACGGTGCATTGCCGACCTGGAAAGCGGCGTCGCCGGCTTTGCCTTCGCCTCCGGCCTGGCCTGCGCCGCGACGGTGATGGAGACCCTGGACACCGGCGCCCATGTCATCGCGACGGACGACCTCTATGGCGGCAGCTATCGCCTGTTCGAACGGGTCAAGCGGCGGTCTTCCGGCCTCGCGTTCAGCTTTGTGGACATGAGCGATCTTGCCGCCGTCGAGGCGGCGATCCGGCCGGAAACCCGGATGCTCTGGGTCGAGACCCCGACCAACCCGACCCTGCGGCTCGTCGATCTGGAAGGGGTGGCCGACCTGGCGCGACGCCGGGGCCTGATCACCGTCGCCGACAACACCTTTGCCAGCCCCTATGTCCAGCGGCCGCTGGAGCTCGGGTTCGACATGGTGATGCATTCCACCACCAAGTATCTGAACGGTCATTCCGACATGGTGGGCGGGGTGGCCGTGATCGGGGACAACAGCCAGCTGGCCGACCAGATGCGGTTCCTGCAGAACGCGCTTGGCGCCATATCCGGACCGTTCGACAGCTTCCTGGCCCTGCGCGGCTTGAAGACCCTGGCCCTGCGGATGGAGCGGCATTGTTCCAACGCCCAGGAAATAGCCCAGTGGCTTCAGTCCCACCCGGCTGTCGAGCGGGTCATCTATCCGGGCCTGGAAAGCCACCCCCAGCATGACCTGGCCCGTCGCCAGATGACCGGCGGCTTTGGCGGCATCATCTCGGTGGAAATCGCCGGGGGGCTGGCCCCCAGCCGGCGGCTGCTGGAGCGCACGCAGCTCTTCACCCTGGCGGAATCGCTTGGCGGGGTGGAAAGCCTGATTGAGCATCCGGCCATCATGACCCACGCTTCCATACCGCCCGAACAGCGGGAGCGGGTCGGGATCACCGACGGCCTGGTTCGCCTGTCCGTGGGGGTCGAGGATGTCGGCGACCTGATCGACGACCTCTCTCAAGCTCTGGGCTAGCCGGCCCGGAAGCCTGAATGCGGGTTGACGGGGAAACATCCGGTTACAGCTATTGTCTCGAATCCGCTTCTCGCCGGGGCTAAGGGGCCGCCATGAGCATTGCCTTCATCGACCTCGCCGCCCAGCAGCGCCGTATCCGCGACAGGATCGATCTGGCCATTGGCCGGGTCCTCGACCATGGCGGCTATGTCATGGGGCCCGAGGTGAGGACCTTCGAGGCCCAGCTGGCTGAATTCGGCCAGGCGAAGCTGGCCCTGTCCTGCGCCAATGGCACGGACGCCATCGCCCTGCCCCTGATGGCCTGGGGGATCGGCGCCGGTGACGCGGTCTTCTGTCCGTCCTTCACCTTTGCCGCCACGCCGGAGGTGGTTCCCTGGACCGGCGCCACCCCGGTGTTCGTGGATGTGCTGCCCGACACCTACAATCTGGATCCCGCCCATCTGGAGGCGACCATCCTGGCCGTGACGGCCCGGGGCGAACTGACCCCCCGGGTGGTCATCGCCGTCGACCTGTTCGGCCAGCCGGCGGACTATCCGGCCCTGAAGGCCATCTGCGACCGCCATGGCCTGAAGCTGATCGCCGACAGCGCCCAGGGTTTTGGCTGCACCCTGGAAGGAAGGCATCCGCTTCATTGGGCCGATGTCGCCACCACCAGCTTCTTCCCGGCCAAGCCCCTGGGCTGCTACGGCGATGGCGGCGCGGTGCTCTGCAACGACCAGACCCTGTGGGACCTGATGGACAGCTACCGCGTCCATGGCAAGGCGGTGGCCCCGGACCTGGCGGGCCGCACCTTCGAACATGACACCAAGTATCTGAACGCCCGGATCGGCATGAACAGCCGGCTGGACTCCCTGCAGGCGGCGATCCTGATCGAGAAGCTGGCCATCTTCGCCGAAGAAATCGACCTGCGGCAGGTGGTGGCGGGCCGCTATGCAGAGGGCCTGGCCGGGGCGGTGAGGTCTGTCCCGAAAGTGATCGCCGGCGGGGTCTCGACCTGGGCGCAATATGTCATCCAGCATGACAACCGCGACGGCCTGGCGGCCCATCTGAAGACGCAAGGCGTGCCGACGGCGGTCTATTATCCGGTGCCCATGCATGTCCAGCAGCCCTATGCCGGCTTCCCGGTCGGTCCGGGCGGCCTGCCGGTCACCGAGGCGGCTGCCGAGACGGTCCTGGCCCTGCCGATGCATCCCTATATGGACGCCGCGACCCAGGATCAGATCATCGACGCCATCCGGGCCTTCAACGGCTAGCGATCCGCCCTGCCCTTCCATCAGGCGCGGGCGAGGCTTGATTTCCCGGACGGGCGCGGCCCTATTCACCGCATCATGCGGCGGCGATCGGCTGTCGCCCAAGGGGAAGCAGGCGGATGAAAACCTGGGGACTGGCGCTGGCGGCGATGCTGGCGGCGACAACGGCGCAAGCGGCGGCGCCGTCTCAGACCGTGCATGTCCATGCCGGAAAACTGATCGACCCGGAAAGCGGCCAGGTTCTGACCGACCGCCTGATCACCGTCACGGACGGACGGGTCACGGCCCTCGCCCCCTGGAGCGCCCCGCCAGCCGGCGCCTGTGTCATCGACTGGTCGGCCTATACGGTGCTGCCAGGACTGCTGGACATGCACACCCATGTGTCGGACGGCTATGGCCAGACCAATGACCCGGCCGAGCCCCTGAAACATTCGGCCACGGCGACCATCCTGAAGGGGGCGGAGACGGCCCGGGTGGTGCTCCATTCCGGCTTCACGACCGTGCGGGACGTGGGGGTCTATCGGGGCCTCAGCGATGTCGCCCTGCGCGACGCCATCGAGGCCGGCCAGGTCGAGGGTCCGCGCATGGCGGTGGCGGGCGCCTATATCACCGTGCCCGGCGGCGGCGGGGCCGTGACGGGGGCCGCGCCCGATGTCGGGATTCCGGCCGATTTCCGCCTGGGAGAAGTGCGGTCGGCCGCCGAAGCGCGGGACCGGTCCCGCTATCTGCTGCAGCAGGGGGCCGACTTCATCAAGATCATCGGCACCGGCGCCGTCCTGGCCATCGGCAGCGAGCCGGGCCAGCTGGAGCTGACCGAAGAGGAGATGAAGGCCGCCTGCGACGAGGCCAAGGCCCATGGCAGCTACTGTATTGTCCATGCCCATGGGGCCGAGGGGATCAAGGCGGCGATCCGGGCCGGGGCCCGGTCCATCGAACATGCCAGCCTGATCGACGACGAGGGTATCGCCCTGGCCAGGGCGCGGGGCGTCTGGCTGGATATGGACATCTATGACGGCGACTGGATCGACGAGGCCGGGCGCCGCGAGGGCTGGCCGGCGGAGTATCTGCGCAAGAATCTCGAGACCACGGAGGTCCAGCGGGTCGGTTTCCGCAAGGCGGTCAAGGCCGGGGTAAAGCTGAGCTACGGCACCGACGCCGGGGTCTACCCCTTCGGTCTGGGCGGCCGGCAATTTGCCTATATGGTCCGCTACGGCATGACGCCGATGCAGGCGATCCAGTCGGCGACCACCGTTTCCGCCGCCCTGCTGAACCGCAGCGCCGATGTGGGGGCCCTGAGCCCCGGCCATTATGGCGACATGATCGCGGTCAAGGGCGATCCCCTGGCCGACATCCGCCTTCTGGAAAAGGTGGACGGTGTCATCAAGGGCGGCAGGGTGGTCAAGGGACCCGGACGGGACGGCTGCGGGCCAGCAGGAGCAAATTGATATCAGGCGATGATATCGCTATATTGAGGCTATGCGAGTTCTTGCCGACCTCAATGAAGCCCAGATCGATGCCCTCGCCGCCATGGCGAAAGATGAAAAGACGTCTCGCGCAGCCCTGCTTCGCGAAGCGGTGGATGACCTGATCGCAAAACGTCGGCGTGACGTGATGGAGCAATCCTTCGGCCTCTGGAAGGGTCGCGTTCCCTTCACGGATGGCGTGGAGATGCAGGAGGCGCTGCGGTCGGAATGGGACGGCCGGTAGTCGATTCGAACATCATCATCGACCACCTGCTTGGCCATCCTGCAGCGACCGCCGAGTTGACCGGTCGGGGCGCGCTTTCCATCAGCATTGTCACCTGGATCGAAGTGATGTCCGGCGGCCCGCCGGAAGACGAAGCCTTAATTCGGGAGGTGCTTGCGCAGTATGAGGTGCTTCCCCTCACGCAGGCCGGAGCCGAAGACGCCGCTTCACTTCGCAGACTACGCAGATTGAAGCTACCCGACGCCGTGATCTGGGCCACGGCAAGAACCGCCGGCAGTCTGCTGATTACACGGAACACGAAGGATTTTCCGGCGTCAGACCCCGGCATCCGGGTTCCCTACGGCCTCTGACCTGCCAGCATCCGCTCGAGGGTCGCCAGTTCGTCCGCTTCCCGGGCTGGCTTGTCCCAGCGGATCCGGCTGATGCGGGGAAACCGCATGGCAACCCCGCTCTTGTGCCGGGTCGAGCGCTGCAGCCCCTCGAAGGCCACTTCCAGGACCAGACCGAAGTCCTCGGAGGCCCTGACCGACCGGACGGGTCCGAACCGGTCGACCGTGTTGTCGCGGACAAATCTGTCGAGCTGTTTCAGTTCCTCGTCGGTGAAGCCGAAATAGGCCTTGCCCACCGGGGTCAGGCTTCGCACCCCGACCTCATCCGGCCTCCAGACCCCGAACGTAAAGTCGCTGTAGAAGCTGGACCGACGGCCATGGCCCCGCTGGGCGTACATGAGGACGGCGTCGATCAGCCGGGGATCACGCTTCCATTTGAACCAGGGCCCCTTGGGGCGGCCTGGTTCGTAGACGGAATCCAGGCGCTTGAGCATCAATCCTTCGGACAGGGCCGGATCGCCAGGGGGCGGGTCGGCTCTCAGGGCCGCCAGGGCCTCCCAGCTCGAAAACGGCTGGAGCGGCGACAGATCGATGCGCGGCGAGGCGGCAGACGCGACCAGGGCTTCCAGTCGCCTGCGTCGCTCGGCGAACGGCAGGGACCGCAGGTCTTCCGACCCCTCCGCCAGCAGATCATAGGCCCGGATGGCGGCGGGCCAGGCGGCGAGGGACCTGGCATCGACGGTCTTGCGGTTCAATCGCTGCTGAAGATCGCCAAAGCTGGCCAGCACGCCATCGCGGATCACCAGCAGTTCGCCATCCAGCACGCCCTCGAAGGACAGGTGGGACAGGACGTCGGGAAAGACGTGGCTGATGTCGTCGCCGGTGCGGGTATAGAGGCGTCGCTGTCCGCGCTCGCTGACCGCCTGGATGCGGATGCCGTCCCATTTCCATTCGGCGGCATAGGCGGCGGGATCCAGCCTCGGGAAATCGACGGCCTCATCGAGGGCCTGGGCCAGCATGACGGACCGGAACCGGCCGGGGGCGTCTGTCGACGGCGCCGCGGTCGCGCCTTCAAGCCATGAAAACAGCTCCAGATAGGGGGGCTTGAGGCCATGCCAGACCTCCTCCACGGCGCTGACCGGAATGTCCTGGCCGTGCAGCTGGGCCAGGTTGGCGCAGGCCTGTTTGGCCAGACGGGAGGACAGCCCGACCCGCAGGCCGCCGGTCAGCAGCTTCAACAGGGCCCAACGGCCGTCGGGGTCCAGGGCGTCGAGCCAACCCTCGATCAGGGGCTGGACCTCGGTACGGCGCGCCTGGCCCAGGGTCTCGACGACCTCGGAAAGGTCTGGTTCGCGATTGGCCCCGGGCCGCGCGGGCCAGACCAGGGCGACCGTCTCGGCCAGGTCGCCCACATAGTCGTAGGACCAGCGAAACAGCAGCGGGTCCATCCGGGCTTCGACCGCCTTGCGAATGGCGGCCGGCTTGGCCAGGGCAAAGGTCAGCTCGCCGGTCAGGGCCGCCAGGGCCCAGCCCCGTTCAGGATCGGGGCGGGCCTGCAGGAAATCCCGGACCAGGGTCAGCTTGGCCGTGCGCCCCGGTGTCAGGCTCAGCCGGTCCAGAAGATGGGCGAAATGGCGCATCGGGCCCCAGGGCTGAGCGTGAAAACAGCCCCGGGGACGCCAGTCAGGCCGCCTTGGCGCCGGCTTCGGCGAGCCATTCGACGATCTTCTGCTTGGGCATGGCGCCGACCTTCATGGAGGCCATCTGGCCGCCGCGGAACAGCATCATGGTCGGAATGCCGCGCACGCCATAGCGGGAGGGCGTCATCGGGCTGTCCTCGATATTGACCTTGGCGATGGTCACATGGTCGGCCAGTTCCTCGGAAATCTGGTCCAGGGCCGGAGCGATCTGCTTGCAGGGGCCGCACCACTCAGCCCAGAAATCGACCAGGACCAGACCTTCAGCCTGCAGAACATCCCGATCGAAGGTTTCGTCGGTGACCGTGACAGTGCTCATGGGGAAACTCCCTGAAAGGCGCCGCCGGCGCCGCGTTGTTTAAGCAGCATGTAAGGACCCTGCCAATCGCGTCAACGGGCGCCGGGCAATGCAGCCAGCGCCTCGGTCATCATCTTTTCTGGCAGGGGCATAAGCTTTGGGCCGTCTGTCCAGACCAGGGCCGCCGCTATGGCCCGCCCGGGGAAGATCTGGCGCAGGACCGCCGCATAGATGGCCAGCTGCGCCACATGGTTGGGGTCGACCTCTTCCACGGACTGTGGCGCTGGCCGGTTGGTCTTGAAGTCCACCACCAGCACCCGGTCCGGCGTGACCCGCAGCCGGTCCATCCGGCCGGAGATGGCCAGGCCTTCCGGCAGATCCGGGGCGGAACCCGCCAGGGCGACCTCGGCACGGGACCCGGGCGCGAAGACCTCCGCGAAATCGGGATGCTCCAGCACCCCCATGGCGGCAGCGACCATCTCGTCCCGTTGCGTCCCGGACAGGCCAGGCTCCCGGTCCAGCATCCGGCGGGCCCCGTCCAGCCGTTCCACCTCCGGAAGATCCGGCAGCAGCTGCAAAAGCCGGTGAATGAGGTCGCCCCGGCGGAACCGGTCAAGGCCGCCCGCCTGTTCCAGGGGAGAGGCCGCAGCCGCCCGGGTCCGGCTGGCAGCCTGGGACGGCGAGGTCCAGGCCAGGGCCGCCGCCTCCGACGGCGCCGGACGGGTCAACCAGGGCGGCGCTCCGACCGCCTCTGACGGCCCGGACTCCTGAGTCGCTGCCGGCGCCGGGTCAGGGCCATAACGCCGAAACTGAAAACCCTCCGCCGTCGTCACGTCCCTGACCCTGGGCGCGATGCCCGGATGTTCGAAGGCCAGGTCCATGGCCTGGCGCCAGGTCCCTTCCACCGCCCGCAGGGGCTTGCGGCCACACAGGACCAGACGGTCCCGGGCCCGGGTCAGGCCGACATAGAGCAGGCGCCAGGCCTCGCCCTCGTCGCGGTCCTTGCGGCGCTGCCGAGCCGCCCTGGCCGATGCATTGTCGTGATCGGCGCTGGTCGACCAGAGAAACCCGCCACAGGCCGTCTCCATGAGGGGCGAGCCTCTCCCACCCGGGGCGGTGGTGGTTTCGGGCAGGAAGACGATGGGCGCCTCCAGCCCCTTGGCGCCATGGGCGGTCATGACCCGCACCTCGTCGCCGCCCGCTTCCATCTCGCGCTTGACCGAGATGTTGAGCCGTTCGAAGGCCGCCGCCAGACGCTCCAGGTCGAGAATCCCGCGGGACTCCGCCTCGAGGGTCCGGGCCAGGAACTCCTCGATCACATCCCCGGCCTCCGAGCCCAGGCGGTGGACCATGCGCGACCGCAGGGTTCGGCCTCCCGGATCGGGCAGGCCCAGGACCCGACTGTAGAAGGCGAACGGGGGCAGGCCCGTCGCCAGCGCCCGGGCCTTCTTCAGGAGGTCGGCGGCCCACAGGGTTTGCGCCGGCGCCGGGGCCGCCAGCAATCGATCCCAGAGGGCCGTATCGCCCCGGCCATGGGCCAATCCGTAGAGATCGTCATCCTCCAGGCCGCACAACGGGCTTTTCAACAGGGCCGCCAGATTCAGGTCGTCCTGCGGAAACAGCACGAACCGCGCCAGGGCCATCAGATCATGAAAGGCGATATGGTCCGACAGCACCAGCCGGTCGGCGCCGGCCACCGGCACATCTGCCTTTCGCAGGGCGCGGATGATGTCCTCGAACAGCGCCTTGCGCTTTCGCACCAGGACGATGACGTCACCATACCGGGCCGGCCTTGGCAGGCCGTCCCGTCCATAGACGGCGTCGCCCCGCGCCTTGAGGGCGCGAATCTCCAGGGCGATCCGCTCGGCCAGCCGGCGATGGGCGCTGTTTTCCCGTTCCAGATCGACCGGCAGCTCCCAGGCTTCGCGCGGGTCAGCGGGAACCTCTTCCTCCAGGGGCCAGAGATCGACGCAGCCCGGGTCCTCGGCGCGAAAGGCCTCATGCCTGAGGACGACATCGCCAATCGGCGGGCGGACCCCGTTCCGGGTCTTCTCCGTGGCGAAGACCGCATCGACCATGTCCAGAACGGCCCGCACCGATCGGTAGGAGGTGGTGAGCGGCGCCCGGACCGCCCGCCGCTGAATGCCGGTGATCCGGTCGACATAGCCTTGGGTTTCCGCCAGCAGCCGGTCGGGGTCAGCGCCCTGGAAGCTGTAGATCGACTGCTTTTCATCGCCGACGATGAACAGGGTCCGGTCCGGCGACCCGGCCGGCCGGGGCCGGCCTTCACCGGAAAAGAACTCGTCGGTCAGGGCCCGGGCGATGTCCCACTGTTCCGGCGCCGTGTCCTGGGCCTCGTCGATCAGGATATGCTCTATGCCTTCGTCCAGCTTGTAGAGCACCCAGGGCGCCCCGGGGGCGCCAGCCACCAGATCCCGGGCCCGGGCCACCAGGTCGACGAAGTCCAGCACGCCGCGATCCGACTTGGCCTGGCTGTAGGCCTGACTGTAGGCCAGGCAGAGGGTGAGGACGCTGACGGTATCCTCGGCGATCCGCGCCCCGCGACGCTGTTCCCGGGCCGCCCCCAGCCTGAGCTGTTCCGCCAGAAGGTCCGCCTGGATGTCGGGGTTCTTCTTCAGAATCGCAGCGGTTTCAGTCCATTTGGCCGGATCGCCTTTGCCGCTGTCGACAAAGAAGAGTGGAAACAGCCGGTCGAAAGCGGTTTCAGGTGCGCTGGCCGCTTCCCTCAGGATCCTCGCCCTGCCCTGGTCGGTGGTTGAGCCCTGCGACAGCACCTCGGCCGCCGCCTGCCAGACCCGGGGGGTGCAGAAGGCCAGGGCCTCCGCCTCGACCGCTGCGGCGCTTGACACCGTCTCGAAGCCGCAACGCTTCCACACGTCCGTCGCCAGGGCACCCGGCGCATCCAGGGGTTCCAGATAGGCCAGCAGGGGTCCCCGACGGGCCTCGAAGGTCGCAAAGAGATTCTCGAAGGCCTCATAGTCCAGGCTGACCGCCATGCGGGCATAGGCCATGGCCAGGTCGTCACCCTGACTTCCGCTCACGGAGGGTTCGAGGGATCGCGCCAGCCGGGTGCGGGCCTCGGAGATCACCTGGGCGGCCGCCGTATCGTCCATGACGGTGAAGTTGGGCGAAACGCCCGCCTCCATCGGAAAGCGCCGCAGGAGCTGTTCACAGAAGGCATGGATCGTCTGGATCCGCAGGCCGCCGGGGGTTTCCAGGGCCTTGGCGAACAGTCGCCGGGCTTCTGACAGGTCCTGGCCTTCGGCGCTGCCGCCCAGCAATTCCGATAGTCGGGCCTTCAGCGGCTCATCGGCCAGAACGGACCAGCCCCCGAGCAGGGCGAAAAGCCGGCCCTGCATCTCCGCCGCCGCGGCCTTGGTATAGGTCACGCAGAGTATGGCCCCGGGCGGGGTGCGAGCCAGCAACAGGCGGGCCACACGGTCGATCAGGGTCTTGGTCTTGCCGGACCCGGCATTGGCCGTGACGAAGGCATTGACCGCCGGATCGGCCGCCAGGGCCTGGGCGGAGTCGAGGACCTGACTCATTCCGTCTCGTCCCCGTCGCCGCCGGTCGACCATTCGAACACACGGGCGAGGTGGTCATGATCGCCGGCATAGGTCTTGACGAACTGCGGCGCCGTGCGGCTGGCATAGCCCTGGGTGGGATCGAGGTAACGCCCGAGCAGCTTGCGGGCGCCCTCGATGGCCTTGTCCGCTGCTTCGACCGAGGCGTCGCCGGACTTTCGGGTTTCCTCAAGGCCGGCCGGATTGCGGCCAGTGATCTTCACATAGGTCAGATCTCCGGGGGTCAGATCTCCGGGGGTCAGACTGCCGGCGGTCAGTTTCGCAAAACCGCCGGCCAGCAGAATCGCTGCAGTCAGGGTCAATTGCGGCGCAAAGCCGGTATCGATCATCCTGCCCGTCGGGGCCGAACCGGTCTTGAAATCCAGGATATGGGCCAGCCCTTCCGGGGTGATCTCGATCCGGTCCGACTTGGCCGTCAGCTCATGGGGCACGCCCTGGACATCCAGAGTCATCTGGCCCCTGACCTCCACATGGATGCTGCGACCGTCGGACCGGCGGCGAGTCTCGAACGCGGCCGCCCAGGCCGCCGCCTCCCGGGCCAGGGCCTGTTCCCGGGCCATGGCAGCCTCGGTCAGGCCCTGGGCCAGCAATCGGTCCAGATAGAGGGCCTCGAACCGGGCGGCGCTGGCCGCCAGGCCATCGGCGGGGTTCCAGTCCCTGGCCAGAATCTCGAAGGCCTCGTGAATGGCGGTGCCCCTGGCCCTGGATTCGATCAGCTGATCGGGCCGGTCCAGGGGATAGAATTTCAGGATATCCCGCGCCCAGACCGAATAGGGATCGCGGGTCAGGGCCTCCATCCGGGTCACCGGGAAGATGCGCGGGCGGTGCTCGACGGGCGGCCTTGGCGCCGGTCTGGACACCGGACCGTAGCCCTCCGGCGCATCCAGCATGGCCGCCCAGACGGCGAGGTCCGGGCGGGTCGGTATGGTGGCGCCCGCGCCCCGGACGAGAGTCCGCAGGCGCCAGAGCCAGCGGCTGGGCGTGGCCGGCGCTCCGCCCCGGCGCGCCGTACTGACGAGCGTGACCCGGGGCGCGCAGGCGGCCTGGGAAAAATCGTGGGCCGACAGGCCGATACGCCGTTCCGGACTGGGCAGACCCAGGGTCTTTCGCATGGGCCGGGACAGAAAGGGGTCAATGGCGCCGCCCCGGGGCCAGACGCCCTCCTCCAGCCCCGCCAGGATCAGCCGGTCGGCGCGGGTCATGCGCGCCTCCAGGGCGCCCATGATCTGCAGCCTGGGATGGGTGGCCTCACCCCCCCTGATCGAGGCCTGGGACAACAGCCCCTGGACCAGATTGACAAAGGCCTGGGGCGAGAGCGGCGGCAGGATGGGTCCGTTGCGGATCAGATCGGCGAGCAGCCGGGACAGGGCCTCGCCTTCGGGCCCGCTCCAGGGACTGTCGCCGCCTGCGGCCAGCCCTTCCAGCGCCCCGGCCAGGGCCATGGCCGCCTGGCCGGCGTCGCCCTTTCCGGACGGGAAGCCGCCGGCAAGGGGGGCAAGCAGGGCCTGCAGGTCGCCGGAAAGCCCGGCAGCCTGATCGAGGGCTTCGGTCTGCTTGGGAAACCGCCGGGCCGCTGCTGTCAGGCGCTCGGCAAGGTCCTGTGGGTCCCGCGGCCTGGGTCCGCGCAAGCCGAATCGTTCCAGGGCGTCCCTGGCCGATTGCAGGTCGGCCTCCGTCCGTCCCAGTCGCGCCAGCGGGCTCTTCAGCAACTGAAGGTGACCGACGGGATCGCCCGGATCGAGAACCAGTTCGGCCAGGGCCAGGGTCAGGGCGCCGGCGGCGGTAAGGCTGAGGGGCTGGCCCGCCGTACTGTCGACGGCGATTCCCCAACGGGCCAGGCGGGCCGAAACCCGCCGCGCAAGTCCCTGGTCCGGGGTGACGAGCGCGCAGGTCTCCCCATCGGTCTCCAGGGTTTCCCGCATCAGCAGGGCGCAGACGGAGGCCGCCTCATCCTCCGTCCGGGCCACGACATCGGTCAGGCCATCCAGACCGGCGGCAAAGGGGTCGAGACCGGTCTCGGACCGGGCCTTGATATCCGCGATGACATTCAGCCAGTCGTTGGTCGCCGCGGCCGGCCGGAGCGCCTCGTTGATCAGCCGGCGGCGCCAGCGCCCGGCCAGGTCGGGCGCCGGCCGCCAGTCCGTGACGGCTGCGCGATCAATCCCGGCCTGGTCCAGGAGACGCTTGAGCGCCGACTGGGGGTGCTGGTCGTCAATCTGGTTCCAGGCGCTGTCGGCCAGATCCAGGTCAAGGCCCGGCAGGACCACCACGCCCCTTGGCAGGCCGGCGACGACCTTCAACAGCCGGGCCGTGGCCGGGGTCGATCCCGTGGAGCCGGCGGCGATCACGGGCCCGGCCGGAGGGGCGGCGGTCCAGCGCTCGGCCAGCAGGTCCAGCAGCCGGACCCGGCGTTCGGCGACATCCATGAGACCCAGTTCCGCCAGGCGGCGGGGCCAGGTCTCCAGGGCCAGTTCCAGCATGCGGGCCGAGACCTGCCAGTGTTCGGCCAGGTCGAGGTCCACCAGTCCGGCCAGCTGGTCCCGAACCGGCGCCCCCTCGATGATGGCGGTATCGAGAAAGGCCGCGAGCGCATCCGCCAGGTCCAGGGCGTGGCTGGCCGACAGGGCGCCGTCCGAAAGCCGGTCCACAATCGCCGCCAGCTCGAAACGCCTTTGCAAGGGCTCGATGGCCGGCGGCAGGTCGAGGCCCAGATCGCCCGGCTCGAACGGCGGCTCGCCCTCGTCCAGATCGCCCAGGGCGCGGATCTGAGGCAGCAGTACGGCCTGGCCCCGGGAGGCCTTGAGGAAGGCCTCGGCCAGGGCGCGGGCGCCCCGGCGAGTCGGAACCAGAATCAAGGCGGCGGGAATGTCTTCCGGCGCGATGAGGGATTCCAGCAGGCCCGTCGCCAGGTCGTCGAGGAACGGCCGGTTGGCCGGGATACTGCACCAGCGGGGGACGAGGGAGGAGTCCATCAGGCTGCGACTATGGCACGGGCCTGTGATTCGCAGGGGCGCGACTTCAGGTCGTCTTTGCGCGCCTTGCGGCTTTTGCCGGCCGAGGGGCCAAGCCGGCCTTTTGGGCAGGGACCGCCGCAGAGGTCTGCCCGAACCGCTCGCCCAGATAGACCCGGCGCACCTCGGGGTCGTCGATGATCTGCTGGGGCGAACCTTCGAACAGCACTTCCCCGGCATGGATGATCGAGGCGCGGTCGATGATGTCCAGGGTTTCGCGGACATTGTGGTCGGTGATCAGGATGCCGATCCCCCGACCCTTCAGATAGCCGATCACTTCGCGGATGTCGGCGATGGCCAGGGGGTCGATCCCGGCGAAGGGCTCGTCGAGCAGCATGAAGGCCGGCTCGCTGGCCAGGGCCCGGGCGATCTCCACCCGGCGACGCTCGCCCCCCGAAAGGGAAACCGCCGGAGCCGCGCGCAGATGCTCGATCCGCAATTCCTCCAGCAGCTGGGTCGTGGTGCGAACCGCCTGGGCATGGTCCTCCACCCGCAGCTCGACCACCGCCATGACATTCTGCTCCACGGTCAGGCCGCGAAAGATCGAGGCCTCCTGGGGCAGGTATCCGACGCCGAGCCGGGCGCGCTGATACATGGGCAGGGCGGTGATATCGGCGCCGTCGAGGGTAATCCGGCCATAGTCGGCCGGGATCAGGCCGGTGATCATGTAGAAGCAGGTGGTCTTGCCGGCGCCATTGGGACCCAGCAACCCGGCAACCTCGCCCCGCGCCAGTCTGAGGCTGACGTTCTTGACGACCTGGCGGTCGCCAAACCGCTTTCCGACCTTGTCCACGACAAGGCCGACCCCGGCGGCGACGGTCTGCAACGGTTTTGCGGTCATCAGCAACTAGTTGGCCTGGGCCCCTGGATAGAAGACGCCCCGGACCCGGCGCGGACTGGCCCGCCCCTTCTGGGTGGAGATCATCTGGGATTGCCCGGTCGCAAGATCAATGACCACCCGGTCGGCCCGGGCGACATTTCGACCCTGGACCACCACGACATTGCCGGTGAGGGTGATGTTCTCGCCGGTCGACAGATAGACCGCATTGTCCGCCCGGACGATCCGTTCCGCGGTCACGTAATATACCTCTCCGTCGGCGACCAGCTTCTGGGTGGCGCCGCAGCCATCGCCCTTTCGGGCCGAAAAAACCGTCAGCCTCGAGGCCCGCAACCGGGTCCTGGCCTGCAGCGCCTCGACGTCGCCGCTCCAGACAACCCGGCATTCGTTGGTGAAGGCCTCCGACTGGTCCGCCGCGATATCGATCGGCGCATTGGACTTCGGTGCGATCTGGGCCTGGGCGGCGCCGGCGAGCAACATCGCCGCTCCGGCCAGCATCACCAGCGTTTTGACCCTGTGCATGTTGCGGACGCCCCTTCGGCAGGCCCCTCGGAGCCGGCGGTTATCTCTGCAGTCAGTTCTCAAGTCTTGCCCGGACGCCGCCCTTGAGGGTGACGCGGCCCGTGTCGCGATCCACGTCATAGGACTTCGCCTGCATCTGGCCAAGCGGCCCGTCGCCGACAAGGCCGTCATTGCCGGTGATCCGGCCCGATCTTGTGTCCACCAGGGCGTCGTTGGTCGCCACCCGCTGTCCCGATCCATTGTCGATCCGGACATCGCCGGACAGCCGCAGGATCCGGGTCTTTTCGTTATAGACGCCGCGTTTGGCGTTCATGCGCTTGGGCGCCCCGGTTTCCGCCCCCAGGGTCAGGATCGGGTCGGTCAGGATCACTTCCTGCATGACCGTGTCGCTGCGCATGGCCTGGCCGGCCCCGATGAGAAAGCTGCGGCCGTCTTCCATCCGGCCCATGAAGCGGGCGCCGACCAGCTTGATGGCCGTGGAGGACTGGCGGGGCTTCTGGCGCGCGGACGCCAGGGAACTGGCGACAAAATAGACCGCAAGGGCCAGGACCAGCGCGCCCATCAGGACCGGCAGGCCCCAGCGCATGGCCCGTATCAGGCCAGAGCGACGCCGCCAGCTTGCCAGGGCATCACGGCCGGGACCGGAGGAAAACGCCTCTGCGCTCATGCGTCAGCTATGGGCGAAAATGTCGATCTCGTCCCAGCCGGCAAGATCGAGGCTCGAACGGATCGGCAGGAAATCGAAACAGGCCTGGGCCAGGGCCATCCGGCCCTCCCGCTCCAGCATGGCCTCGAGCTTCGCCCTGGCGGCATGCAGATAGAGGACATCGGATGCGGCATAGGCCAGCTGGTCCGCGGACAGGACATCCGCGCCCCAATCGGAACTCTGCTGGGCCTTGGACAGGTCAACGCCAACCGTCTCCTTGACGACATCCTTCAGTCCATGCCGGTCGGTATAGGTCCGGGCCAGCCTGGAAGCGATCTTGGTGCACCAGACCGGCGTGGTGATCACGCCCAGATGAAGCTCGAACATGGCAATATCAAAGCGGCCGAAGTGAAAGATCTTGGTCACGGCCGGGTCTGTCAGCAGGGCCTTCAGATTGGGGGCGTCATAGGTCTGGCGGTTCAGACGGACCATATGGGCGTCGCCGTCGCCGGCCGAAAGCTGCACCAGACAAAGCGGATCGCGCCGGAAACGCAGGCCAAGGGTCTCCGAATCGACGGCGACGCTGGTCACGCCCTTGAACAGGCCCGCCGGCAGGTCGCCTTCATGCAGTGAGTTGGCCATCAGAACCCTGTCTCCCATGGCCATATGGAGAAAGTTCGGGGTGGTGCCCAGGAGAGGACTCGAACCTCCACGGCCGTTAAGCCACTGGCACCTGAAGCCAGCGCGTCTACCAATTCCGCCACCTGGGCCCGCCTCGATCCGTCGGATCGCCGCGAAGGGGGGCCTATTACGGTGTCCCCGGGGTCTGGTCAATGGGCGAGATTGCGCAGAAGGCCTGGCTCGTCTAATCCCGGCCCCAACAGGAGATGGCATCGCCATGCAGGGTCTGGTCACGGTTTTCGGCGGAACGGGATTTGTCGGGAGGCAGGTGGTCCGCGCCCTGGCGCGCAAGGGGCTGCGGGTAAGGGCGGCGGCGCGCCAGCCCGGCCGCGGCTACCGGCTGCGCATGCTGGGCGATGTGGGCCAGATCGAGGTGGTCCAGGCCAATATCCGTGACCCGGCCTCGGTGGCCCGGGCCCTTGAGGGCGCCGAGGCCTGTATCAACCTGGTCGGGGTCCTGTATGAGGCCGGTCCGCAGAAATTCGCGAGCGTCCATGCCGAGGGCGCCGGCCGGGTGGCCCAGGCCGCACGGGACGCAGGCGTGGCGCGGATGATCCAGGTCTCGGCCATCGGCGCCGACGCCGGATCGCCTTCGCAGTACGGTCGGACCAAGGCGGCCGGCGAGGCGGCAGTTCGGGCGGCCTTTCCGACCGCGACGGTCATTCGCCCGTCCATCGTGTTCGGCCCGGAGGACGATTTCTTCAACCGGTTCGCCCAGATGGCCAGCATCAGCCCGGCCCTGCCCCTGATCGGCGGCGGCCATACCCGTTTCCAGCCCGTCTATGTCGGCGATCTGGCCGAGGCCATAGCCCAGGCGGCGGCCTCCGACGCCCATGCCGGCAAGACCTTTGAGCTTGGAGGGCCGGCCGTCTACAGCTTCAGGGAGCTGCTGGAATTCATTCTGCTGGAAACGGGTCGCAAGCGCTTCCTGGCCAACCTGCCCTTCCCATTGGCCGAGATGCTGGGCGCACTGGGTGATGTCTTGGCCCCGGTCCTGGCGCCGCCGATCACCAGTGATCAGGTCAATTCCCTGAAGGTCGACAATGTCCCGTCGGGCGCCCTGCCCGGCCTCGAGGCCTTCGGCGTCACGCCCAGGTCCATCGAGGCCATTGTACCAACCTATCTCTACCGGTTCCGAAAGGGCGGCCAGTATGCCCCGACGCCGGAAGGCGCCGTCTAGGCTCAAGCTGCGGCCAGGTCCCATTCGGCCAGTACGTCGGCATCCTGCTCACCGGCCTTGAGGGACGTTCGCAGGGCGGAGATGCGGTCCGGCGCCAGGCGGGACAGGGCCCATACGGCCGCCCCCCTGACCAGGGGGGAAACGTCCGTCAGGCGTCTCTCCACCGTTGAGGCGAGGTTCGGGTCCCGGCTGTTGCCCAGGGCGTAGAGGACGTTCCTCAGGAACCGTTCCAGGCCGATCCGTCGGACCGGGTTCTTGCGGAACATCCGGGCAAACCCGGTCTGGTCCAGGTCGGCCAGACTGGCCAGGCTCGGTTCGACAAGATCGGCGCGGGCCTGTAGGGCGGCTTCCCGGGCGCCCTGCGCAAACTTGTTCCAGGGACAGACCGCCAGGCAGTCGTCACAGCCATAGATCCGGTTGCCGAGCGCTGGCCGAAGTTCCGGGTCCACCGGCCCGGCAAGTTCGATGGTCAGGTAGGAGATGCAGCGCCGGGCATCGAGCCGGTAGGGGGCCGGGAAGGCCCGGGTCGGGCAGATGTCCAGACAGGCCCGGCAGACCCCGCAATGGTCCGTCTCGGCGAGGTCTGGCTCGATGGCCACACTGGTCAGGATCGAGCCCAGGAACAGCCAGCTGCCGAGCTGCCGGGACACCAGATTCGTGTGTTTTCCCTGCCAGCCCAGGCCTGCCCTCTGGGCCAGGGGCTTTTCGAGCAGTGGGGCGGTGTCGACAAACACCTTCACTTCGCCGCCCAGCCGGGCCTTGGACCAGCTTGCCAGCTGTTTCAGCCGGCCCTTGATCAGGTCGTGATAGTCATCGCCCCGGGCATAGGCGCTGATCAGGCCGTTGGCAGGCCGCTCCAGTCCCGACAGGGGATCGCTTTCGGGACCATAGTTGAGGCCCAGGACGATGGCGGACCTGGCGTCGGGCCACATGGCGGTCGGGTGGCGGCGGCGATCCAGGGTTTCGGCCATCCAGGCCATGGTCCCGTGATGGCCCTCGGCGACGGAGGCCTCCAGCCGGGCGCCGGAGGGCCAGGGATCAGCGGCGGAGGCGAATCCGCAGACCTCAAACCCCAGGAACCGGGCCCGGTCGCGAATGGGGTCGCGGAGGTCTCCTGGGGTCACGGGGCCTGGAACAGCGAGGCGCGCATCGCCGTCAGGGCCACACGGCGATCCACCAGGGCGTCCAGGCCAGGCAGGTCCAATGCATTTTCCTTGCCCGATTCCAGCGCCCTGGCCGCCCCGGCAATGATCTCGGCCAGGTCCCCCTCGATCTCCCCGCTTTCCTTGTAACTGGCCAGGGCGGTATCCAGCCGGGTCCGGAGTTCCCCCTTCGGGACCCCGTCAAGAGTTTTGGCGGCCAGTTGCGCCTTGGGCCAGACAGCCAGCGCCGCCTTGCGCGACTGGTCCAGATTCTCGTTCATGGCGGCGGCGGTGTCCGACGCCGAGGGCGATCCTCCATTGGCCCGGGCCTCGTAGTATTTCAGGGCCTCGACAAGAGCCTGGTTGCTGAACTTGGCCGCGCGACTGAGCTCGACCTGGGGATGATCCTGCTTTCCCGCCGTGACGATGCTGAGGTCATAGAGGGTGTTTTCTGCCTGCAGCAGCAGACGCATACCCGACAGCGTCCTTTGGGCCAGCAGGGTCTTGGATTGTTCGTCGCCGCTGGACGCCTTGATGATCAGGGGGGTCATGCGTTCGATCTGCAGGGCGGTGTCCTCCGCCAATCTCTGCGCAAGGCCCTTTACTTCCGACAGCCCTTCGGCCTGCCGGACTCCGGTCGGACCGATGCTGCGGATGGCGGCCAGAATGTCCGGCGGAGCAGGCTGCAGGGCGGCGGCGTCCGCTCGCAACCGGACGAGACCGCCCGTCGTCCGGGCCTCCCAGGCCCTGGCCCTCGCGAGACCTTCCGGTCCTTTCGTGTCCGACTCGATGGCGGCGCTGGCCATCTCGATCATGTCCAGGGCGAGGGTCTGGGAGGATTCGATCAATTTCGTCGAGGGCTGAGCCCATTCCGCCAGACGCTTGAGCAGGATCAGGGCGTCGGCCTCTGACCGGATGGCGGCCGGTGGCGGCGGCGCCGCAACGCCCGGGTCGGGGCAGACGGCCAGAAAGCCCAGGGCCGCCAGCAGCACAGGCATGATCCGGGACATGGGCGGGTTCCTTTTCAGACGTTGGCCCGGAAAGGGACATCGCCTCGAAAACCTAGCCCGCCGCTGGAGTCGGAACCAGCCATTCACAGGCCCCAGACCTCAGAAATCCAGGTCGTCATAATGGGCGGCGGGCGCAAGACCGGGCCAGCGATCGGCCAGCAGGGGCCGGAAACAGGGACGCGACTTGATCTTCATGTACCAGGTGCGCACCACCGTGACGTCCGACCAGGGCACATCGCCGAAATAGTCGATCACCGACAGATAGGCGGCGGCGGCAAAATCGGCCAGGGACGGCCGCTTGCCGGCCAGCCAGTCCCGCTCCCGCAACAGGGATTCCATGTATTTCATGTGGATCTTCAGGCCGTCCCGGCCGGCCCGCAGATTGGCCAGGGCCGGGGCGCCCAGGCCCAGCAGCCGCTTTTCCATCTTTTCGTGGAGCAGCAGGCTGGCCACCTCGAAATCGAACTTGCGGTCGAACCATTGCTGCAGCCGCCGTGCCTCGGCCCGCTCGGCCGGATCGCGCCCGAGCAGGGGCGGCTCCGGGACCGTCTCTTCCAGATGTTCCAGGATCGCCCGGGCCTCGCAGATGACCAGTCGGCGGTTGCCGCTGACCTCGACCAGCACGGGCGGTACGCCGGAGGGGTTGAGGGCCAGCAGCTCGGCAGGACCCTCCCAGTAACGCACAGGATGATCGACAAACCCCAGACGCTTCTCCCCCAGGGCCAGACGGACCTGTCGCGAGGCAGGATCCAGGGGGAAGTGATAGAGGGTGCGTTCAACGCTCATGGCGTGGCCGGGTTGAGGGTCGGGTGACCCCCTTCCATGCGCCCTTCGTCATTAACGGAGCGTTTACCGGGCCTGTTCGCCTGAAGCCTCGCCAAAGGCGCCGCCATGGGGTTCTGCCCGGTCGCCGGGGTCAGGATGGATGATGATGTCGGCCGCCGGATAGGCGTCCAGTATGCGCTTTTCGGCCGCCACGACGATCTCATGGGCCTGTTCGAGGGTCAGGTCGGGCGACAGGTCAGCATGGAGCTGGACATGCAGATAGGGACCGGAAGCCCGGGTGCGCATCTGATGAACCCCGGCGACCCTGGGATCGGCCAGCATCAGCCGCAGGATGTCCTCCCGCTGCGCTTCCGGAAGTTCGTGGTCCATCAGCTGCTGGGAGGCCTCGCGAAATACGCCGATGGCTCCCCAGATCAGCCACAGCGCCACCAGCAGCCCGGCGGCGGCGTCCAGCCAGGCGAGGCCCAGCAGGCTGGCGGCGCCGATGCCGGCCAGGGCGGCGGCGTTGGAGGCGAGATCGGCGGCATAATGGGCCCGGTCCCCGGAAACGGCGATGGACTGGGTCTGTTTCAGCACCCGCGACTGGGCGGTGATCAGGGCCAGGGTCAGGGCGATGGACAGCACCATGACCGCCATGGCCCATCCGGTGGCCCGGACACGCTGGGGATCCAGCATGTGGCTGATCGCCTCCTGGCCCACCAGGGCGGCCGAGGCGAAGACCAGGCCGCCCTGCACCAGGCTGGAAAAGGCCTCGGCCTTGCCATGGCCAAACCTGTGTTCGGCGTCCGGCGGCTCGGCGGCATAGCGCACGGCATAGAAGGTGATCAGGGACGCCACCAGGTCGAGGCCAGAATCGGCCAGGGAGGCCAGCAGGGCCACCGAGCCGCTGGCCATCCAGGCGGCGGTCTTGGCCAGGATCAGGATCGCCGCGACGATCACCGACAGGCCGGTGATCCGCCGGGTCAGCTCGGCCGCCCCGGCGCTGTTCAGGGGAGTCGAAGGAGAAGAAGGAGCGCCGGTCATGCGCTCCTTCTAGTGGCCCCGCCGCGATCCGGCGAGGCCTCCTGTGCTAGCCGCCCAACTTGAACAGGTTGTCGTCCGAATTCCGGTCGATCAGCATGTTGTAGGGATCCACTCCGACCCAGGCCGGGCGCCGGGCGACCGTGACGGTCACGGTCTGGACGCCGGACCGGATCGGACGTTTCTCCAGGGCCAGGATGCTGTCCTTCCGGAAGTCCTTCTTGCCGGGCTGGGCGGTGAAGATCCCGATCTCCAGGGCCTCGTCCAGGGGCGCGGCCGTCTCCTTGCCCTTGCCGTCGGCATAGAGTTTCTTCGCATCGATGGTCAGGGTGACATCGAACCGGCCGTCCGGGCGGGCCTTGACCACGGCGCTGCGGGTCTTGAGGTCATAGAGGGTGATCTTCTCGAACAGGTCGGTGATCAGGGCCTGTTTGTCGGCCGGCGCCTCGGCCCGGAAACAGGCGATCAGGTCGCTGGCGATGGGATAGGGCGCCCCCTTGAAGGCATGGTCCTTCAGGAACCGGCGCAGGGCGCGGTTGACCGCCTCCTCGCCGATCTCGTCGGCCAGCCGGTACATGACCAGCGAGCCCTTGCGGTAATGGACATAGCCCTGGCTTGGCTCGACCCGGTTCAGGGGCCGCTCCTCTAGGGGCTGGCCGCCCCGGGCGCGCAGATAGCTGTTCAGCTCGAACTTCAGGAACTTGCGGATCTGGTCCTCGCCATACAGCCGCTTCATGACCATCAGGGCGCTGTACTGGGCAAGCGTCTCGCTCATCAGGGTCACGCCCTCCTGGTCGGCCCCGACCACCTGGTGGGCCCACCACTGGTGGCCGATCTCGTGGGCGCCGACATAGGTGACCATGTCGATCTTCTCGGGGTCGCTATAGTCGGAGATGAAGAACAGGTTTTCCGACCAGGGCATGGTGCCGGCAAAGGCCTGGGCAAAGTCGGCATAGCCCGGGAACTCAAGGAACCGGACATGATCGAACTGATAGGGGCTGAAGTTCTGCTGGTAGTAGTCGATGGAGGCCTTCATGGCCTGGGTCATCCGGCCGATGTTCCAGGGATGGGCGGCGTGGTGATAGACCTCGAGGTTCAGCCCCTTCCAGGTTTCCCGGGCCACTTCATAGCGGGCTGACTGGACCGAGAAGAAGGGCATGACCGGGGCCTGGGTCACATAGCGGGCCGTGCGCCGGCCATTGCTGGTGACATCCGAAACCTTGCGGCCGGGGGCCACCGGCGTCTGGTCGGCGACCGTCGTGACGGTGATGTCCGAGCTCATGAAATCGGCGTCGTGGCGCAGATAGTTGAACTGCCGGGAGGCGACATCGCCCAGAGGCGCCATGGGCTGATCCGGGTTCAGTCCATACTTGCGGCGCTTGGCCCGGTCCTGCAGGCCGAAGCCCGGCCAGATTCCGAGGCTGGGGGTGAATTCCGAGGAATCCACAAAGGTCCCGTTATCGACCACCCGGATCTCGTTGCCGCGGTTGCGGAAGCCGCGCTGCGAGCGTTCGGTTATGAAGCTCATGGTCCGGGTCTCGCCCGGCGCCATGGGGGTGTCGAAGCTGAAGATCCGGTAGTTGAAACTTTCCAGGGTCTCCTTGGGACGGGCGCCCTCGATGGACAGGCCCTTGACCTTCAGGTCCCGGTCGAACCGGACATGGATCTCCTTGAGGGGCCCGGCGGTGGGATTGACCATCACATAGCTGCCCCGGGTCTCGAAGCTCGGCTTCTCGGGGCGGATATCAATGTCCAGCTTCATGGACAGGATCTTGGGCTGCGGGATCCTGTCGTACCTGCGCTGGACGATCAGGGTCTTTTCGTAGTCGGCCTGCCATTTCTCGTTGTCCGGCCCATTGCGATAGGTGTTCCAGACATTGGTGTTCAGATAGATGAACCCGCCGAGGCCGGCGAAAGCCAGGAGGGCGACCCCCATCAGGACACCGGCAAGGCCCATGAAGCGGCGCGGCAGCCTGACCAGTCGCGGAATCAACCGCGTCTCCGTCCCCCGCCGCCAGAGGCCATAGGACAGCACCAGCAGGACAAGGGCGAAGGCCGACCAATAGGCCCTGGCCCACCAGGCGCCGATCCAGAACTTGCCGAGCCCGTTGAGATCCGACAGCGGCGTTCCGAAGGCGCCGTCATTGGGAACGGCGCCATAGTTGTAGAGGATATGGTCGAAGCCCAGGTTGCTGAAGGTCAGGGTGGTGATCAGATAGAGGACCATCAGGCCCCAGCCGACAAACTTGTGCGGGCTGACGGCCTGGATGAACACGGCCAGCACCGCCAGCAGGACATAGTCAACCGTCTGGGGCAGGATGTACCAGACCAGCCACTGCACGGGGTCGAAATCGTTGAACCCCTTGCCAAGCTGGATCAGCACCGCAGCCAGCACGCTGATCAGCAGGGTCGAGATCAGGACCAGGGAGATGGCCAGGGTCTTGGGCGCCACAAAGGCCCAGTCCGGGACCGGGGAGGCGTCGATGATCTCGTGGGTCTTCTTCTCGCGCTCACGCCAGACCAGTTCGCCGGCGTAATAGATGGCGATGATCACCGGGATCAGGCTGAAGCTGCCCAGCAGCGGCGGGATCAGGATCCGGGTCAGGGGGTAGACGACGCCGCCATAGCCGGTCTGTTCGGTGGCGAACCACAGGGCGCCGCCGGCATTGAACAGGCCCAGCGCCAGCAGCACCAGATAGGCCGGACTGCCGAAGACCTGGCCCATGTCCAGGCGGGTGCGGGCCATCAGCTGCGCCCAGGCGGCGGACCCGTCAAACCGGGGCCGGGCCAGGCCGCCCGCCGGAGCGGCCGGCGGCCCAGTCACCACCTCGGCGGGGGCAAGGGCTGCCCTGGCCCGCTTGCCCGAAAGGGCGCCGGACTGGAAGCGGAACAGCAGAATGGGCAGGACGAGGAAGACCGCCGAGAGGAAAAGGCTGAAGACCCGGTTCATCAACAGGATGCCGGACAGGGGCGGGATCAGGCTGTTGCGGTCCGCCGCCGTCCAGTATTTCGTGGCCAGCCCATAGGCCGAGGCGCCCAGGGGCTCCAGGACCGAGGTGATCTGTTCGAATTCGGGCTTGTCGGCCGCGATCCCGGCGATGATCCAGACAATCAGAAAGGCGATCACCCCGACATAGGTCCACATGAGGGACCGGGTCACGGTGGCCAGGGTGAAGAAGATGGCGCTGGTCAGCAGAATATTGGGTACGGCGAAGATGAAATAGGCGCTGAGAAAGGGCGCTGCCGTCAGCGGCCCCAGGGTTTCCGGATCGACCCAGGGCATGAAACTGCCGACAAACATGGCCAGGGGCACCGCCAGGAAGGCCAGCAGGGCCGCCGCCAGGGCGCCCGTGAACCGGCCATAGAGATAGTCGAACCGCCTGATCCGGGTGGACAGGATCATCGGACCAAACCCGGTCTCGTCGTCCCGCACGATCACATTGGCCACGAAGGCCGTGCTGACGAACATGAAGAAGATGGACAGGATCAGATGGGTCTGGACGATGGCGAAGGGCGAGTTCTTGTGGATGTTGCCGCCGCCGCCGATGGAGATCTGATCGACCACCACCGACCCGAAGGTCAGCAGGAAAAAGATGCCCGTCGCTACCCAGAAGACCGGGTTCTTGATCTGGTAGCGGAATTCGAAGCTTGCGATCTTGCCAAACATCAGCCGGCCCTCACGCCGCCGCGCGGCTGGTGCGCAGGGTCGAGAGATAGACGTCTTCCAGACCGCCCTCGACGGCGACAAATCCGTCGCCCGGATCGCTGTCGGCCTCGATATGGACGACGGTCCGGCCGGTAAAGAGGCGGTTGGAGATGACGTTGTAGCGGTCGCGAACCGCCTCCAGTTCGCTCTTGTCGATGATCTTTTTCCAGATCCGGCCCTTGAGGCCTTCGACCAGGGCCATGGGGGCGCCCTGCTTGACGATCCGGCCATCGCAGATGATGGCCATGGCGGGGCACAGGTCGTAGACGTCCGCGACGATATGGGTCGAGAGGATGACCACGACATTCTCGCCGATCTCGGCCAGCAGGTTCAGGAAGCGGTTGCGTTCCTCGGGGTCCAGGCCGGCGGTCGGCTCATCGACAATGATCAGGGCCGGATCGCCGATCAGGGCCTGGGCGATGCCGAACCGCTGGCGCATCCCGCCCGAGAACCCGGCCAGGGCCCGCTTGCGCACGGCCCAGAGGTTGGTCTGGTTGAGCAGATACTCGACGGTCTCGCGGCGCTCCTTTGCATTGGCGATGCCCTTCAGGACCGCCATGTGATCGAGCATGTCGTAGGCCGAGACCCGGGGATAGACTCCGAAATCCTGCGGCAGATAGCCCAGCACCCGGCGCAGGGCCTCGGGGTCCTTCAGCACATCGATATCGCCAAACCGCACATGGCCGGCGGTCGGCGCCTGCAGGGTGGCCACAGTGCGCATGAAGGTCGACTTGCCAGCGCCATTGGGCCCCAGAAGGCCGAACATGCCCTTGGGCACGATCAGGCTGACATCGTTCAGGGCCTTGGCCCCATTGGGATAGACGTGCGTCAGGCTCTCGACGATCAGCATGGCTGCGCGGGTCCCTTTATGAAAATGACCAGAGAGCCCCCCGGCTCCCGTTCCTCAAGCGAAAACCATGGCGGCGCAGGGGGACAGGAGCAAGTGAAACTCCTGTAAGGGGCTGGCGGGCGTCCGCGAAATCGATCGAACCGCCACCCCCTAAAGGATACCGAAACGCTTCCCCTGTAGAGACTGAAGAACCTTCCCTGGTCATCCGGCGCCCCGTCCTTGCAGATCGAGATTCTCAAGCCCGCTGATCTGACGCCGGCCCGGGTGGCGCGGTGGTCAGGGCTGCAGGCGGCCAGGCCGGAGCTGGCCTCGCCCTTCCTCTCGCCGCACTGGGCCCTGGCTGTGGCTCAGGCCCAGGGGCGGCGGTCTCTGGTCAAGGTGGCGGTGCTGCGGGACGGGACCGGCGAGACGTCCCGGGATATCGGCTTCATGGCCTTCAAGGCCGGGATCCTGACGGCCATGCCGCCGGGTGCGCCCATGTGCGACTATCAGGCCCTGGTGTCGGAACCGGACCTGAACTTCGATCCCGTCGATCTGGTCCGGGCCCTGGGGGTCGGGCGGTTTGATTTCTGCCACATGCTGGCGGGCCAGTCCGCCTTCCTGCCCCATGCCAAGGGGGACCAGCCGTCCTTCAGCATCGACATGCCGGAGGGCTACGAGCCCTATGCCCTGGCCCGGCGGACGGCGGGGGTCACGGCCCTCAAGGACATCGACAAGAAGCGTCGCAAGATCGAGCGTGAACTGGCGGCCCCGGTGTTCGAGGCCTTTTCCGCCGATCGATCGGCCTTCGATCAGCTGCTGTCCTGGAAAAGCGAGCAATGGAAGGCCACAGGCCAGACCGATGTCCTGGCCACGGCCTGGACCCGGCGACTGGTCGAGGCCCTGTATGCCCGTCGGGAACCCGAATTCGGCGGAATGCTGTTCACCCTGCGCGTGGATGGAAAACTGGCCGCCGCCCAGTTCAACCTGCGGGGCGCCACGGCCATCAACAGCTGGCTGATCGGCCATGATCCGCAGTTCGAGCGCTGGTCGCCGGGCATGATCCTGTTCCAGGACATCCTGCGCTGGATGGACGGCCAGCCCTGGCGGCGGCTGGACCTGGGGGCCGGGGACTACCGGTTCAAGCGGGAACTGGCCAACCTGATCGTGCCCGTGGCCCACGGCTTTGTCGGCGCGCCCTCGCCGGCCGCCCTGGTGCGGGGCGCGGCCTATGGCGTGCGGCAGGCCGCCGAGGCCCTGCCGCTCGGGCTGGTCTCGGAACTTCCCGGCAAGGCCATGCGGCGGCTTGACGTGATCCGTGGATTGCGTTGAAGCCACGCACCTTTTGCGTCACAAGCCGGTGCCATGACCCTTTCCCTCGACGATATCCGCGCCGCCGCCGGTCGGCTGGCCGGCCATATCGAGCGCACGCCCTGCCGATATTCCCGCACCCTGTCAGACATCACCGGCGCCCAGGTCTGGGTGAAGTTCGAGAACCTGCAGTTCACGGCCGCCTACAAGGAGCGGGGCGCCCTCAACAAACTGATGCTGATGAGCGAGGCCGACCGCGCCCGGGGCGTGATCGCCGCCAGCGCCGGCAACCATGCCCAGGGCCTGGCCTATCACGCCACCCGGCTGGGCATCCCCTCGACCATCGTCATGCCGCGCGGCACGCCTTTCGTGAAGGTCGAGCATACCCGCAATCACGGGGCCAATGTGGTGATCGAGGGCGACAGCTATGACGAGGCCTATGGCTTCGCCATGCTGCTGAAGGAAGAGCGGGGCCTGACCTTCGTCCATCCCTTCGACGACCTGGAGGTCATGGCCGGCCAGGGCACCATCGCCCTGGAAATGCTGGAGGATGTGCCAGACCTTGAGATCCTGCCCGTGCCCATCGGCGGCGGCGGGCTGATCAGCGGCGTGGCCACGGCCGCCAAGGCCCTGAAACCCGATATCCGGATCATCGGGTGCGAGCCGGCCATGTATCCGTCCTTCACCGCCAAGATGCGCGGCATGACCGGCCAGTCCGGCGGCCAGACCATCGCCGAGGGCATTGCCGTCAAGCAGGTGGGCGAACTGACCTATTCGGTGGCCCGGCCCCTGGTCGAGGACGTGCTGCTGCTGGAAGAGCCCTATATCGAGCGGGCCATCGCCCTCTATTGCAATGTGGAGAAGACCGTGGCCGAGGGGGCGGGCGCCGCCTCCCTGGCCGCCCTGCTGGCCTATCCCGAACGGTTCCGGGGCAAGAAGTGCGGCCTTATCCTCTGTGGCGGCAATATCGACACCCGGCTGCTGGCCAGCGTCCTGACCCGGGAGCTGGTCCGGGCCCAGCGGCTGGTCTCCCTGCGCATCGTCGGCGACGACCGGCCGGGCCTGCTGGCCACGGTGTCGCGGGTGATCGGCGAGATGGGCGGCAACATCATCGAGGTGGCCCATAACCGCCTGGCCCTGGACGTGCCGGCCAAGGGCGCCGAATTCGACATCATGATCGAGACCCGCGACGCCCAGCACACACAGGAAATCATGGACGTGCTGCGCGAGGAGGGCTATCCGCCCCGGGCCGTCTGAGGAGACCTCCATGCGCCGCTTTCTGATGCCCGCCCTCGCCGCCCTTGCCGCCCTCAGCCTGGCGGCCTGCGATGGCGGACGCGCCGCCCAGGAAAACCAGAAGGACGGCGACGCCTTCCTGGAGACCAACGCCACGGCCCAGGGCGTCAAGGTGCTGCCCAGCGGAGTCCAGTACCGGATCGAGCGGTCGGGACCAGCCTCGGGCCAAAAGCCCCGGCGCGACGATGAACTGAAGGTCCATTACGAGGGCAAGCTGCTGTCCGGCCAGGTGTTCGACAGCAGCTATGAGCGGGGCGCGCCGACGGTCATGCCCCTGCGCAACCTGATCAAGGCCTGGATGGATGTACTGCCCATGATGCGCCCGGGCGACATCTGGACCCTCTATGTCCCGCCGGAGCAGGGTTATGGCAAGGATGGTCAGGGGACCATCCCGCCGAACGCCGTGCTGATCTTCCGGATCGAACTGATCGGCGTCCTGCCCTCCGGCGCCAACAACCGGCTGGGCTGACGATGATTCTCCGGGTCGCCGTCAGTCGGTAAAGACCACCGTCTTCAGGCCGTTCAGCAGCACCCGGTCCTCCAGCCGCCAGCGCAGGGCGCGGGCCAGGACCCGGCGCTCGATATCCCGCCCCTTGCGGACCAGGTCCTCGGGCGTGTCGCGATGACTGATCCGCTCCACGTCCTGTTCGATGATCGGGCCTTCGTCCAGGTCGCCGGTCACATAATGGGCGCTGGCCCCGATGACCTTCACCCCCCGGGCATGGGCCTGGTGATAGGGCTTGGCGCCCTTGAACCCCGGCAGGAAGCTGTGGTGGATATTGATGCAGCGGCCTTCCAGCTTCGCCGCCAGTCCGTCCGACAGGATCTGCATGTAGCGGGCCAGGACGACGATGTCGGTCCGGGTCTCGTTGATCAGGGCCCAGAGCCTGGCCTCCTGCTCCATCTTGGTGGCCTTGGTCACCGGCAGATGGTGGAAGTCCAGGTCCGAAAGATCGACATGGGTGAAGTTGGAGGCGTCGTGGTTGGACACCACGGCGCTGATGTCCATGGCCAGCTCATCGATCCGCCAGCGATAGAGCAGGTCCGCCAGGCAGTGGTCGGTGCGGCTGGTCAGGATCATCACCCGGTAGCGATCCTGGCGGCTGCGCAGGGTCCAGCGCATGGAAAAGGTCTCGGCAAGCGGCGTGAAGGCGCTCTTCAGGTCCTCCAGGGCCGTCGCGCCCGGATCGATGACCACCCGCATGAAGAAGGCGCCGGTCTCGGCGTCGTCATACTGCTGGGCGTCCAGGATGTTGCAGTCTCGGTCGGCCAGAAAGGTCGAGACCGCAGCGACGATTCCGCGGCGGTCGGGACAGGCGAGGGTCAGGGTCAGGGACGTCTTGGACATGGGGTCAGGCCGGTAGCGTCCGCTGCGGGCCGAGGCAAGCGACGAAAACTGCATCGGGCCATGAGGTTTCGGGACACCGTCGGGCGATCGCGCCCTGTCCGGGCCGCGCGGTCATGCTAGTTGATCAGCCATGACCTCCGATCCGCTTCATGACCGCGCCCTGGCCATCCTGGCCATGCTGGTGGCCTTTGACACCACATCCCGCCTGTCCAACCTGGCCCTGATCGAATGGGTCGAGGCCTATCTGGCCAGCCACGGCGTCGAGAGCCGCCGGGTCGCCAATACCGACCAGACCAAGGCCAATCTGATGGCCCGGATCGGCCCGGCCGCCGAGGGCGGGGTGATCCTGTCTGGCCATACCGATGTGGTGCCGGTGGATGGCCAGCCCTGGAACAGTGATCCCTTCACCCTGACGGAGCGAGACGGCAGGCTGTTTGGCCGGGGCTCGGCAGACATGAAGGGCTTCATCGCCCTGGCCCTGGCGGCCGTGCCGGACCTGGCCGCCGCGCCGCTTCGCCGGCCGGCCTGGCTGGCGCTTTCCTATGACGAGGAGATCGGCTGCCTGGGCGCCCCGGCCATGATCGAGGCCTTCGGCGCGGTCTCGCCCCGTCCGGCCCTGGCCATTGTCGGAGAGCCCACCGGCATGGAGGTGGTCGGCGCCCACAAGGGCATCCTGTCGGTGCGGGTCCAGGTCCTGGGACGCGAGGCCCATTCCAGCCAGACCCATCTGGGGGTCTCGGCCAATATGGCGGCCCTGGCCCTGATGGCCGACCTGACGACCCTGGAGCGCCGCCTGATCGCAGAGGCCGATCCCGCCTCGCCCTTCCTGCCCGCCCACGCCACCCTGACCATCGGGGTGATCCAGGGCGGCACCGCGATCAATATCCTGGCCCGGGAATGTGTCTTCGGCTTTGACCTGCGCTGCCCGCCGGGCCTCGACCCCCACGCCCTGCTGGCGCCGTTTTTCAATCGCTGCCGGACCATGGACGCCGAGCTGGCGGCCCGGGCCCCGGGCGCCGGAGTGACGTTCGAGATCCTGGGCGATGTGCCGGCCCTGGCCCTGGAACCCGGCGGGCCGGCCGAGGCCCTGGCACGCCGTCTGGCCGGCGACAATGGGCCTTTAAGGGCCGTTCCCTATGCCGCCGAGGCCGGACAGTTCCAGCAGGGCGGCTTTCCGGTGGTCCTCTGCGGCCCTGGCTGGATCGACCAGGCCCACCAGCCCGACGAGTATATCGAGATCGCCCAGATGCGCCGCGGCGCGGACTTCATGACCCGGCTGGTGGAGGCGTTGCAATCGCCTGGGGCCTGAGCGAGCAGGGATGTCCCGCTGGGCGAGGCAGATAGCTCTTCCACACCCTCACCAGTTTGGCCTGCGCCCCGTCAAGGGATCAGCCCCTCTGAAGTTCGGCCAGTACGCGATCGATACAGGCGGTCATACTGACGCCGGCGGTGTCGATGATCAGCCTGTCGCGGTCCCATGGGTGGTAGTCTCGGCCCGTGACCGCCGCCCAATCGGGCAGGGCAAGTCCGGGAACCTCGGCCGCCCGGGTTTCGACGCGCCGACGGTGCTCTTCGGGATCGGTGCAGGCCGTCTCGACCTCGAGAACCTGCGCCCCTGCGCCCAGGCCCGTCTCCCGCCAGGCGTTGCGGGTCAGCATCCAGGGGTTCACGCAATCGGCGACGACGTCGCGTCCCAGACCCAGATTGTCGCGCGCAACCGCCTGGGCCGCCCGATAGCCCGCGTCATCGAGCGATCCCCGCACGACACCAGAGTCGCGAATCGCCTGTTCAAGGGTGTCGATCCGCAGCCAGACGGCCCGGATCGCCTCTGCCACGCCCCGTGCGATCGACGATTTGCCGGTTCCAGGCAGCCCTGCGAACACGATCAGCCTGGACATGATGGCGAAAGTCTCCCGTCGTCGATCTGTCGGCTCGCACCTCGTTCAGCCTACCGCAAACTCAACAACGCGATCCCGCCCAGGCCGACCAGGATCCGCCACCAGCCGAACAGGCCAAGGCCGTGGCGGCCGATGAAGTCCAGCATCATCCGGATGACGATCCAGCCGGAGACGAAGGACACCACAAACCCGATCCCGATGATCCACAGGCCGTCGGCATGGGCGAAGATGGCCTCGCGGCCCTCGATGAAGTCCAGGGTGAAGGCGCCGACCATGGTGGGGATGGCCAGGAAGAAGCTGAACTCCGCCGCCGCCCGCTTTTCCAGGCCCATCAGGACTCCGCCGACGATGGTGGCGCCGGACCGGGACACCCCGGGGATCATGGACAGGCACTGCATCAGCCCGACCCCCAGCGCCACGCCCAGCGGCGTCTTCATGGCGTCATGCACCCTTGGCGACGGGCTCCAGCGATCGATGATGAGCAGGACCACCCCGCCGATGACCAGGGACCAGCAGACCACCAGGGGGCTGGCGAACAGCACCGCCTTGATGAAGTCGTGCAGCAGCAGCCCCAGCACGACCGCCGGCACAAAGGCCACCAGCACGCTGAGCACGAACCGCCGGGCCTCGGCCCGGGTCGGCAGCTGCAGCAGCACCGTCCAGAAACGCTGAAAATAGAGGGCGATCACGGCCAGGATGGCGCCCAGCTGGATCATGACCACAAAGGTGTCCCAGTAGCCGTCTTCCAGGCCCAGAAGCTGTTTGGCCAGCAGCAGATGGCCGGTGGACGAGACGGGGATGAACTCGGTCAGGCCCTCGATCAGGCCCAGCACAATGGCGATCAGCCAGTCCGGCATTGGTAGCGTCCCTGTCTCTCGCCCATGTCCTGCTCCGGGCCTTGTCGATGTCTGGCGCCGGCAAGGCAAGAGGCCAGGGCCTGCCGGGTTCCGATTGTTGGTCTGGCGCCGCAATTGTGCGTGACAGAATGTCGCGACGCCGCCCCAGAGTCCTGTTTGGCGTCGCGCATCCAGGGCCCTCTGGATAACCCTCTGGCTGCGGCCATTGCTGCGGGGGATTTCCATGACGGCGGGGACCGACAGTCTGGTCAGGCAGGCCCTCGAGGCCCTGCAGCGGCGCGACCCGCGCGGCGCCCTGGCCCTGCTGGACCAGGCAGAGGCCCTCAGCCCGAAGGACCCCCAGGTCCTGATGAATCGGGCTCTCGCACTGAGGCTGCTGGGGGATTTCCCGGCAGCAATCAGGACTCTGGACCAGGTCCTGGCGCTCGACCCCTATGACTTCCTGGCCCTGCTCTCCAAGGCCGCCCTGGTGGACCAGACAGTCGGGGCCCGTCAGGCCGTGACCCTCTATCGCAATGTCCTGAAGATCGCCCCGCCGGACGACCGCCTGGCCCCGGGCCTGGCCGCGCCGATCGCCCGGGCGCGGCAGGTTCTGGCCGAGAACAGCGATCTGCTGGCCGAGCATCTGAGACAGAGCGTGGCGGAGGTCCGGGCCCGGCTTGGAAACGACAGCCTGGGCGGCGAAAGCCTGGCGCGGTTTGACGAGGCGCTGGAGATCCTGGCCGGCCGCAAGCGGGCCTATGTCGCCGAGCCGATCAATCTGCACTATCCGCGCCTGCCGGCCATTCCCTTCTTCGACCGGTCGCAATTCCCCTGGTTCGACCAGCTGGAGGCCGGGACCGACATGATCCGGTCCGAGCTGATGGCCGCCCTGGAAACCGCCGACAGCGCCTTTTCGCCCTACATCACCTACGGGGCCGGCGACCCGGTCAACCAGTGGGCGGAACTGAACCATTCCCGGCGCTGGCGGTCCCTGTGGCTCTGGAAGGACGGCGTCCGACAGGCGGGCGCCTGTGATCGCTGTCCGGGAACCGCCGCCCTGCTGGCCAGCCTGCCCATGGCCGATCAGCCGGGATTCGCCCCCACCGCCCTGTTCTCGGCCCTGGAGCCCCGGACCCATATTCCGCCCCATACCGGCTCGACCAACACCCGGCTGCTGGTCCATCTGCCCCTGATTCTTCCCGGACCGGCCAGGTTCCGGGTCGGCGGCGAGGTTCGCGAATGGCGAATGGGCCAGGCCTGGGCCTTTGATGACACCATCGAGCATGAGGCCTGGAACGATGCCGACGCCCTGCGGGTGATCCTGATCTTCGATATCTGGAATCCCCTGCTGAGCCCGGCCGAACGGGACCTGATCAGCGCCATGATGACCGCCAACCGCGGTTTCTTTGCCCAGCCGGCGCCCGGGATTCGCCTGGCCTGATCAGCCGCCCGCCACACCGACCGGCGGCCCGATATAGCGCGCCCGGGGCCGGATCAGCCGGCCGCTGGCGCCCTCCTCCACCGCATGGGCGATCCAGCCCGCCAGCCGCGCCACGGCAAACAGCAGGAAGGGCGCGTCCGCCGGCAGGCCATGGGTTTCAGCCAGCACCACCAGGGCAAAATCGATATTGGCCCGCTCGCCGGTCCGCATCTCCACGGCGCTCTGCAGGGCCTGAAGCTCGCCGGTCGGCGGACAGGCCGCCAGCAGGGCCACGGCCCGGGGGTCGCCTTCGGGATAGAGGGGATGGCCAAAGCCCGGGGTCGGGGCGCCCCGGGCGAGGCGCCCCTCGACCGTGGCGGCCGCGCCGATCCGGCGGCTTTCCTCCAGCAGGTTGAAGACCCGCGCCGCCATGCCGCCATGCAGGGGCCCGGACAGGGCGCAGAGTCCGGCCAGGGCGCTGGCGGCCAGGCCGGCGCCCGTCGAGGCCGCCACCCGGGCGGCGAAGGTCGAGGCGTTGAGCTCGTGATCCGCCAGCAGGACCAGGGCCTGGCGCAGGCTGTCTTCCCGGCCCGCCGGAACGCCCCAGGCGGTGGCCAGTCTCTGATGGATTGGCCCGATGGTGCGGCTCCCGGCCACGGCATCTGCCGCCAGGTCCATCAGGGCCACGCCGTCCATGGCCAGGGCCAGGGGGGCCCGGCCCCGGGCGGGGGGCTCATGGGCAGCCCGGTCCGCCAGGGCGGCGAACAGCCGGGCCCGCGCGGAGTCCAGGGCCGGCGGGGCCGGGCGGTCGGCGATCTTCAGGGCCAGGCCGTGTCCGCCCCTCAGGAGCCGGGCGACGCTTTCCAGGGTCTCGGTCCGGGCCAGCAGGGCGGCGTCCCGGCCCCGATACCAGAGGCGTCCGCCCGACAGGGTGGTGATGGCGCTGGCCAGCACGGGTTCGCCCCAGGAAATCGCCCCCTCCGCCACAGCAGACGGCTTGCGGCCCCTGACCCGGCGGCGGGTCAGTTCGGCGATGTCGGCGGCGCGATAGAGGCTGCGGCGCGGGTCTTCAGGATCGGGCCTGGCCTCGATCCGGCCCCGGCTGACATAGGCGTAGAGGGTCTGGGGCTGCACGCCCAGCCGCTCCATGGCGGCGGCGCCGCTGATCCAGTCTGCAGGCATCGATTATATTGATCAAGATTGACGATGATTGATTTAGGCGTGAGTTGAGCCCTGTACGCAAGAGGAAACCGGAAAATGACCCCTGTAGATGGACTGGACTCAGTCATTGCGGCCCAGACGGTGCTGTCGGATGTCGATGGCCTGGCCGGGCAACTGACCCTTCGCGGCTGGTCCCTGGACCAGTTGGCGGGCCACACGACCTTCGAAACCTTGGCGCATCTGCTGTTCGAGGGCTTCTTCGAGGACCTGCCCGGCGACCTGAAGGGGCCCCTGGGTCAGGCCCGCCGCGCCGTCTTTGAAGAGGTCTCGGCGATCGACGAGGCCCTGGTCGCCCTGCCGGTGGTGGACGGCGTGCGGGCCCTGATGGCCCGACTGGCGGACGGCGATGACCTGTCCACGGCCCTGAAGCTGGTCGCCGCGCCGGCGGTCTTCACCACGGCGCTGGTGCGGCTCAAGGCCGGGGACTCGCCGGTCACGCCCGATCCGGCCCTGTCCCACAGCCAGGACATCCTGCGGATGCTCCATGGCCGGCCAGCAGGCCCCGGCGAGGCGGAGGCCCTGGATGTCTATCTGGTGACCGTCTGCGATCATGGGCTCAACGCCTCGACCTTTGCGGCCAGGGTCGTGGCTTCGACCCGGGCCGGCCTGACCAGCGCCGTCCTGGCCGGTCTGTCGGCCCTGAAGGGCCCCCTGCATGGCGGGGCGCCGGGTCCGGTCATCGAGATGCTGGACGCCATCGGCCAGCCGGACCTTGCCAGGCCCTGGATCGAGGCGGCCCTGGCGCGGGGCGACCGGTTGATGGGCTTTGGCCACCGCATCTACCGGGTGCGCGATCCCCGGGCCGACGCCCTGAAAGGCGCGATCCGCCGGCTGACCGCCCTGTCGCCGCAACGTCCCGGGCGTCTGGAATTTGCCGAATCCGTGGAACGTGCGGCGCTGGAGATCTTGAAGAGCCATCGCCCGGACCGGCCGCTGGACGTCAATGTGGAGTTTTACACCGCCCTTCTCCTGGAGGCCCTGCGCTTTCCGCCGGAGGCCTTCACCGGCGTCTTCGCCATGGGCCGGGTCGCAGGATGGCTGGCCCATGCCCGCGAGCAGCAGTCGGGCGGCCGACTGATCCGGCCGCAGTCACGCTATGTCGGACCGGCGCCGCTCAAGGCCGCCTGATCAGGCGGCTGTTCCGATAGGTGTGAAGCGGTTATCGGATCGAAACAGGCTCGGATAGCGGCGCGCCCCGACCGCCAAACAGGGCCGAGCCGACCCGCACGCTGGTGGCCCCGAAGCGGATGGCGGTTTCGAAATCGCCGCTCATCCCCATGCTGAGGCCGGCCACGCCATTGCGCGCGGCAATCCTGGCCAGCAGGGCAAAATGCAAGCCGGGCGGCTCGGCCTCCGGCGGAATGCACATCAGCCCCTCGACCGGCAGGTCCCAGTCCCTGCGACAGCGGGCGATGAAGGCGTCCGCCTCGGCCGGGATCAGTCCCGCCTTCTGCGGCTCCTCGCCGGTATTGACCTGGACATAGAGCCGGGGCGCCCGGCCCCGGCGCTGGATCTCGACGGCCAGGGCTTCAGCCAGCCGGGGCCGGTCCAGGGTCTCGATGACGTCGAACAGGTCCAGGGCGTCCCGCAGCTTGTTGGTCTGCAGCGGTCCGATCAGCCGCAGTTCCAGCCCGCTGCGCAAGGGCTCGTCCGCCCAGCGGCCCTGCGCCTCCTGGACGCGGTTTTCGCCGAAGACCCGCTGGCCGGCCTCGAGAATCGCCTTGATCCGGTCAGACGGCTGCTGCTTGGAGACCGCGACAAGCTGGACGGACGCAGGATCGCGTCCGGCGGCCTTGGCGGCCAGGGTCATCCGGTCCAGAATCTGGCGGCGGCTTTCCGCAACAGGGGAATGAAGTGACAGGGTCAGGCCTCGCAACGCTGGAAGATGCGGCAACAGGCTTACGACCGCGCTGGCCGTCCGCAAAGCCCCTGCCGCGACTGCTCTGCATGACCGATCCGGCAAGAACCCCGGACGTCGCGGCGCTGGCCGGCAGCCTGCCCACCGGCTGCGGCCTGATCTTTCGCGCCTTTGGCGCCGCTGACGCCGTCTTCCAGGGTCGTCGCCTGGCCGCCATCGCCGCAGACAGGGGCCTGCTACTGCTGGCCGGGGCCGATCCGCAGCTGGCCCGGGACATCGGGGCGGCCGGGATCCACCTGCCCGAACGCAGCCGGGACCAGATCCCGGCGCTACGGACGCAGCACCCCGCCTGGATCATCACCTGCGCCGCCCACAGCCTCGACGCGGCAACGGCGGCGGCCCGGCTGGGCGTTGACGCCGTGCTGGTGTCGCCGGTGTTTGCCAGCAACAGTCCCTCGGCGGGGACGCCCCTGGGGCCTGAGGCCTTTGCGGACATTGTAAGGGCCACCGATGCGCCGGTCTTCGCCCTTGGCGGGGTCACGGCGGAGACGGCATCCCTCCTGCTGGACAGCGGCGCCGCTGGTCTGGCCGGTATCGAGGGGTTTGGAAGCGGCGGTCAGCCGGTCAGCAGAGCCCACCAGTGACCGGGCCATCGGCTCGGGCGGCCTGTGTCCGCCCTATCGGCCAAAGGCGTGGAGGGCGATTCCATGGACCTTCAACCAGTCCCGGTGGGGCGCCGGATCGCCGAAGGTGCGCGAGACCAGGGCCCAGAAGCGCGGCCCGTGGTTGGCCTCGATGAGGTGGGCGCATTCGTGGGCGGCGACATAGTCAGCCACCTCGAAGGGGGCCAGGGCCAGCCGCCAGCTGTAGCGGATGGAGGCCCCGACCGCGGGCCGGGCCGGGCTGCAGCTGCCCCAACGGGCCTTGGGGTCGACGACACTGACCCTTGGCGTCGGCGTCGACAGCTTTTCGCAATAGCCTTGCGTCAGTTCCAGAAAGCGGCGCTGGGCGTGACCCTTGATCAGCCTCAGGACGCGGTCGGCATAGGCCGCATCGTCCGGCGCCCGGATCTGGCGGGCCTCCGGATCCAGCCGGGCGCGGCCGGGGGCGGCGATACAGTCAAAGGCCTCGCCGAACAGCGAAACGGTCAGGCCCGGATGGATGAGGGTCGCCTCCGGAAGCCCGGCCATCTGCTGGGCGATCCAGTCCATGCGGTCCCGGGCAAAGGCGACCGCCTCGGCCAGGCGCCGGGCCGTCGGGGCCGTGGCGATCACTTCGCGCCGCGTGCGATCGATGCGCAGGCTGACCCGCCGGGCCCTGGGATTGATCGCCAGGCGCACCACATGCCCGGCCGCTTCCAGACGGTCGCCATGGGCAAAGGCAGGGGGTTTGAACAGACTCATTCCGCCCTGAAGTAAGCCGCCCGGAGGCAAAGGGAAATGGGGCGTGTCATGGATTGAAATCTGGGCCGGAAGGCGATGACCGGATACAGGTCCGCCGCCATTCGGGGTTGGGCCGGGAAACCTTCGACAGACTGCCGACATCCCTCGTTTCGGTCTATGCAAGGCCGGGTGGATGGAAGCATGTCGCCGGTCCTTAAGGCGCATCACCAGGTGTCGCGGACGGAAACTCTGGATATGGGCGAACAGTTGACCATCCTGATCAGGCCAGAAGAGCCGAGGGATCATCAGGCGATCTTCGACCTAACCCGGCGGGCCTTTGCGCCCATGCCCTTCGCAGCCGGAGACGAACAGGACCTGATCGGCGCCTTGCGGGATGGCGGCGCGCTGAGCCTCTCACTCGTGGCCGAGCAGCACCACAAGGTCGTCGGTCATGTTGCGCTGTCTCCCGTCACGCACGAGAGCGGCGAAGCGGGCTGGTTTGGACTTGGCCCGATCTCCGTTGAGCCGGCCCTGCAGAGAAAGGGTGTTGGTGGAAAGCTCATCTCTGATGCCAAGGCCTGGATGAAGGCCCGGAAAGCCAGCGGCTGCATTCTCGTTGGCGATACCAACTACTATTCACGCCACGGGTTTTTGAAGGCTCCCGCGCACGCCCCGGAGGACGAACCACCCCAGTATTTCATGGTGCTACCGCTCGACCGCCTCGCTCCGGCAGGTCGATTCGCCTTCCATCCGGCCTTTCACGCCTGACCCCCCAGGTCCGGGCTGCGCTCACCGTCGCTCCTTGGGCCAGGCCCGGTGGGCTTGTCCTTGGACCCTGCCCGGCCGGAACGATCACCAGGGGGCGTCAATACCCGGGGCGCGATCGAGGACGGATCACCCGAAGTCAAACGGATACAGGACCGGGAACTCCCGATGTCGATCCCTGTCAGCTGGCGAAATCGGGATCGGTGCGGCGGATGAAGGCCGCCACGCGCGGGAAAATCTCTTCTTTGAAGCGGCGGCCATTGAAGACGCCGTAATGGCCGACGCCGGGCTGGATATAGAGTTCCTTCTGGTCGTCCGGGATATTGGGGCAGAGGCCATGGGCGGCCTGGGTCTGGCCGACGCCGGAAATGTCGTCCAGTTCGCCCTCCACCGTCATCAGGGCGATGTCGGTGATCGCCTTGGGATCGACCAGCCGGCCGCGATGATAGAGCTCGCCCCTGGGCAACAGGTGCTTCTGGAACACCTTCTCGACGGTCTGGAGGTAGAATTCCTCGGTCAGGTCCAGGACCGACAGATACTCGTCATAGAAGACCCGGTGCTTGTCGGCGCTGTCGCCGTCCCCGGCGACGAGGTGGTCGAAATAGCGCCTGTGGGCTTCCTGGTGCTTTTCCATGTTCATGGACATGAAGCTGGCCAGCTGGACAAAGCCTGGATAGACGCGCCGCAGAACCCCCGGATGGGGCGGCGGCACCGTATAGATCATGTTGGACTGGAACCAGGTGAAGGGTCGCTCCTCCGCCAGGCGGTTGGTCACGGTCGGCGAGAACCGGGCGTCGATGGGCGAGCCCATGAAGGTCATGCTGCGCGGGCGGCCAGGATCCTTGTCCTCGGCCATCATGGCCGCGGCCGCCAGGACTGCCGGGCCAGGCTGACAGACGCCGATGACATGGGCCCGGGCGCCCATGACGCCCAGCATGGTGCGGATATGATCGATATAGTCGTCCAGATCGAACCGGCCCTCGGCCATGGGCACGTCCCGGGCGTTGGACCAGTCGGTGACAAACACCGCATGGTCCGGAATCAGGGCTTCGACCGTGCCCCGCAGCAGGGTCGCGTAGTGACCGGACAGCGGGGCCACCAGCAGGACCCCTGGATCCAGCTGCATCTTGCCGGCCCGCCGCATGTCGGCCATGTCACGGTCAAACTGGATCAGCCGGCACCAGGGACTTTCCCAGACCACGGTCTGGCGGACCCGGACCTTGACGCCATTGACCTCGGTCTGGTCGATGCCCCAGTCGGGCCGTCCATAGCGCCGGGTGACATTGGAAAAGAGGTCCGCCCCCGCAGAGATGTTGCGGCCCAGAACCGAATCCCGCGCCGGATTGAGCGGGGAAGTCCAGAAATCCCGGGTCATCCGGGCGGCCAGGCGCATGGGCGTCGTGGCGTAGTAGCTGGCTTCCTTCAGGGAATAGAGCATGGAATGTCTTTCTTGTGCGCCGCAGCATAACACGGCCGGGCTTAAGGAAGTCCAGCCCGCAGTAAAGCGGCCATAACAGGATTGCCGCAAGACCGTTCGCAAGCGCCTCGGAATGGTCTATGCCGGGCCAAGGCAGGTAGCGTGAAGGTCGTCCTACCGACGACCTGGAACTGACAACACGCTCGGAAGAGGCGTCTGGACTTGAAGGACGGTGGGCGTGTCGGCGCGGGGGGAGATACCCATGCGTCTCTGGTTGAAGCCGTCGCCCGGTCCGGCGACCGCGAGGCCTTTCGCATCCTGTTCGAGCATTTTGCGCCCCGGGTGAAGGGCTATCTGCTGCGGCTGGGACTGGACCCCGCCAGGGCCGATGAACTGGCCCAGGAGGTCATGGTCACTGTCTGGCGGAAGGCGGCCAGTTTCGATTCCCGGCAGGCGACCGTTTCCACCTGGATTTTCCGGATCGCCCGCAATCGCCGGATCGATGTGTTTCGACGCGACAGGACGGCGACCCTGGATGAGTCGGACCCCTCGCTTTTGCCGCCGCCCCTCACCGATCCGCTGGATCAGGTCGAGGCGGACCAGCGACAGGGCCGGATCTATGCCGCGCTTGAGCTGCTGCCGCCGGAGCAGCAGGTCCTGGTGCGACAGGCCTTCTATGAGGACTTGAGTCACAGCGAGATTGCCGAACTGACCGGACTGGCTCTGGGAACTGTAAAGTCGAGATTAAGACTTGCCTTCGGCAAGCTTCGCGCCGCCCTGGAGGAACTGTCATGAGTCTATCGGCGCCCTGTCCTGCGCCTCTTCGGCTTGACCGGCCCGGCCGCCGCTCCATATCCCTGAGCGTCTTGGTCAACTGGCAAACATCGTGAGCATCGAAGTCCTCTCAAACCGATTGATGACCGCCCCGGACGCCGGGCTGCGCCTGCTCAGCGCGGCGGCAGCGACGTTCCAGGACGACGCCCCCTCGGCCGGTGAGTCCGTCGGTGGATGGTTCCTTGACGCCGAAATGCCGGCGGCCCTGGGGCCTGACGCCCTGGACCAGACCTTCGCCAGGATCGCCGCCCTGGAAGCCATCGATTCCCGGACCCGCTATTTCGCCGCCGCGGCAAAAGAAGCGACCCGTAGCCTGGGCGAACTGTCAATGTTGCCGGACGTTGTCCAGCAGGCCGCGTTCGACGCCATCGGCAGCGGTCGGCGCTGGGGCATGGCAGGCTTTGGCATTCGCCGGATGACCCTGCCGGTGGACGCCCCCTGCAAGGTCGATCTTTTGCGGATCGAGCCCGGGGCCGGGGTGGTGAGCCACGATCACGAGGCTGAGGAATATACCCTGGTCCTGACCGGCGCCTTCCACGATGGCCACGCCCGTTTTGGGCCCGGCGACATCAATGTCGGGCTTCCCGGATTCCGCCACGCCCCACAGGCTGAAGCCGGACAGGTCTGTTACGCCCTGGCGGTGGGCTACGGACCCGCGACCTTTGAGGGACCCATGGGCCTGTTGCAGAAACTGACGGGCTTCGGGCGTTAGGACAGCATCGGTCCCGCTCGAGCCGCCAACCCTGCAGCAGGCTTCGTCTGGCTCTTGATTCTGGATCGCTCGGCGTCCCAATCCACCTCTGGCCAGCGGGTCCGGCGCCAGGCTGATCCCGAGCGTGCGGACGGGCTGACGACCGAGACCTGCCTGCTGCGGCCGGCCGAGAGGGGGCTGAATGTCTGGCGGAACCTATCCGAATCGACTTTGGTAAACGCCCCTTAACCTCGTCCCGCCAAGGATCGCGCTCAACAGTGGCTTTGAGGGGCGATGGATGGCGAGGGTGGCGCGGGCGTCAGGCGCGGAACTGGTTCTGGAGGTTCTCACCCTGGCCTGGAAACTGCCGGGCGCCGCTAGGCTGCGCGGCGGACTGACGGCGGCCTGCGGCGTCGGCCTGGCCCTCAGCCTTGCCTCCTATGACAGCCTGGACCCGAGCCTGAACGCCGCCACCGGTCAGTCGGCGACCAATGTCCTGGGCCAGTCAGGGGCCATTCTGGCCGACATCGCCATGCAGTCCCTGGGCCTGGGCGCCTGGCTGGGGGCCATCCTGATGACGGTGTTCGGGCTGGGCCGGGTGATGGATCCGGACCCGGAACAGAGCCGGCCCCAGCTGCGGCCCCGGGTGCTGGCCGGTCTGGGCGGCCTTCTGCTGATGTCTGCAGCGCTGGCCGCACCGCCGCCGCCTGCCGCCTGGCCGCTGGCCCTGGGATTGGGCGGGCTGTGGGGGCAGAGCCTGTTTGGCCTGTTTCGCGACCTGCTGGCCTTTGTTCGCCTGCCGGCGCCGGGCCTTTTTGCCGGGCTGATCCTCGGAGGCGGCGGGTCGGCAGCCCTGGTCTGGTCGCTGAACCTGCAGAAACTTTCGCTGACCTGGGCCCTTGATGGTCTGGGCAGGTGGTTCGCCCAACAAGGGCCAGCGCCGCAGCCGGCGCCTTCAGCCCCGCCGAAGCAACCCCGTCCACCCCGGGCGCGCCAGGCCAGGACCAATCCGTTGGACGCTGCCGTTGCGGCGATCCCGGAACCTGCAACAGCGGCGCCCGAATCGCCGCGCGAGCCCCCCCGGGAACCGGCCCTGTCGATCCGCCAGCCCAAGGTCCCGGCAAGGCCCTCGGCCCGGGACCAGAGGGAGCGGCAGCCGGCCTTTGATTTCGAGCCGGCCAAGGATGGCTTCCAGCTGCCGGAACTGTCGATGCTGGCCCAGCCCAAGCCGCGGGCCTCGTCCTTTGACGAAGCCGCCCTTCGTCAGTCGGCGCGGCTGCTGGAAAGCGTCCTGGCCGAGTTCGGGGTGCGGGGCGCCATCGACCAGATCCGGCCTGGCCCGGTCGTGACCCTCTATGAGCTGACCCCGGCGCCCGGCGTGAAACATGCGCGGGTCGTGGCCCTGGCCGATGACATCGCCCGGTCCATGAGCGTGGCCGCCTGCCGGGTCTCGGTGGTCCAGGGCCGCAACGCCATCGGCATCGAACTGCCGAACGCCCGACGCGAGACGGTTTATCTGCGCGACCTGCTGTCCAGCAGCGACTATGAAAAGGCCGGGCCGATCCTGCCCATGGCGCTGGGCGAGACCATCGGCGGCGAGCCCTATATCGCCGACCTGGCCAAGATGCCCCACCTGCTGATCGCCGGCACCACCGGCTCGGGCAAGTCGGTCGGGGTCAACGCCATGATCCTGTCGATCCTCTACCGGCTGGGCCCCGACCAGTGCCGTTTCATCATGATCGATCCGAAGATGCTGGAACTGTCGGTCTATGACGGCATCCCGCACCTGCTGGCGCCGGTGGTGACCGATCCCAAGAAAGCCATCGTCGCCCTGAAATGGACCGTCCGGGAAATGGAAGACCGCTATCGGCGGATGTCCAAGATCGGGGTGCGCAATATCGGCGGCTATAACGAGCGGGCCAAGGAAGCCCTGGACAAGGGCGAGCATTTCGAGCGCACCGTCCAGACGGGCTTCGACGAGGCCGGCCGACCCATCTATGAGTCCGAGAAGATCCGGCCCGAGCACATGCCCTATCTGGTCGTGGTGATCGACGAGGTCGCCGACCTGATGATGGTGGCCGGCAAGGATATCGAAGGGGCGGTGCAACGCCTGGCCCAGATGGCCCGGGCGGCGGGCATCCACCTGATCATGGCCACCCAGCGGCCTTCGGTCGATGTCATCACCGGCACCATCAAGGCCAATTTCCCGACCCGGATCAGCTTCCAGGTCACCTCCAAGATCGACGCCCGGACCATCATGAGCGAGCCGGGGGCCGAGCAGCTGCTGGGCATGGGCGACATGCTGTTCATGGCCGGCGGCGGTCGGACCACCCGCCTGCATGGTCCCTTCGTCTCGGACGGCGAGGTCGAGACCGTCGCCCGCTTCCTGCGGGAACAGGGCCAGCCCCAGTATCTGGAGGCGGTCACGGCCGGCGCCGACGAAGAGGACGAGGCCGGCGGCGGCGGCGAGAGCGAGGGCGGCGGCGATCTCTATGACCATGCCGTCGCCGTGGTCACCCGGGATCGCAAGGCCTCGACCAGCTATATCCAGCGCCGGCTGCAGATCGGCTATAACCGCGCCGCCTCCCTGATGGAACGGATGGAGCGGGAAGGCGTGGTCGGCGCCGCCAACCATGCCGGCAAGCGCGAGATTCTCGCCGGTCCGCCGCCGCCGGCCTAGAGCATGGTCCGATAAGTGTGAAACGGTTATCGGATCGAACCATGCTCTAAACATTTGAATCAGAGCCTGCTTTTCCGTTTTGATCGGTTCGATCAAAACGGAACAGGCTCCAGGGACTGGCGCTGTCCGGCCCTGATTTGGCCTTGGACCCGAGACAGGGTAGAGACCGAGCATCCAGAGACCCGAAAGGCCCATGACCCTGTTCCTTCCCCGCCGATCGCTGCTGTCAGCCCTGGTGGCCGCTCCTCTGGCCGGATTTGCGGAACAGGCGTTTGCCGCGCCGCTCACCGCCTCGGAACAGGCTCTGGTGACCCGGGCCAGCGCCTATCTTCAGGGCCTGACCGGGGCGAAGGGCCGTTTTGTCCAGACCGATCCGCGGGGCAGCCAGACCAGCGGCAATTTCTATCTGCAGCGTCCGGGCAAGGCGCGGTTTGCCTATGACGCCCCTGCCAGCCGCCTTCTGGTCTCGGATGGACGGTTCGTGGCCGAGGCGGACACCCGTCTGAAGACCGTCAATCGCTTCCCGCTGGGCCAGACCCCACTCGCCCTGTTCCTGGCCCGGGATATCCGGCTGGATCAGGGAGTCGAGGTCACCCGGGTGTCGCAACTGTCCGGCGGATTCGCCATCACCCTCCAGGACGGCCGCAAGCAGATGCGCGGCAGTCTGACCCTGAATTTTTCCGACTCGCCCACCGAGCTTCTTGGCTGGGTCGTGACCACGGTGCAGGGCTCCACCCGGATCCGCCTCACCCAGCTCGAGCGCGCTTCCGGACTGGACCCAAAGCTTTTTGCAACACCGTTTCCGGCAGCCCGACCGACCGGTCGGCCCTGATCTGGCTGTGCTGTTCGCGCAACGCCCAAATCTTCACGGAATTGTCGTTGACGTTTCCCTTCGTAAGTTGTTGTAATGTCACACATGGCTTGGGCGAGCTTGATCGGCCCCCTAGGCAGACCGTGCCGGAAAACTATCCCCTCCCGGCGGCGGCATGAGAGACAACTTTTTTCGCCCGGCGGCCTCGGCCTGCCGGGCGTTTTCTTGTCCGGCGCCTGAAGGGTTCCATCGCCCCCGGCCGTGCTCTACCAGTCTGCCATGCGTCTTCGACTCGCCACCTGGAACATCAACTCCGTTCGCCCCCGCGGCGAGCTGATCGGCCGCTTCATCGACGAGGTGGCGCCCGACGTCCTGGCCCTGCAGGAAATCAAGTGCGAGACGGACGCCTTTCCAAGGGAGATGTTCGAGGCCCTCGGCTATCGCCATTTCCGCATCCGGGGCCAGAAGGGCTGGCACGGGGTGGGTATCGCCTCCCGCCTGCCCATAGAGGACGCGCCGCCCCTGGATGTCTGCAAGAACGGCCATGCCCGTTGTGTCGGGGCGGTGGTGGCCGGGGTCGAGATCCAGAACTTCTACATTCCCGCAGGCGGCGATGTGCCTGACCGCGAGGCCAATCCCAAGTTCGATCACAAGCTGGATTTCTTCGAGAAACTGACCAAGGAAATGGCGAGCCGCGATCCGGCTCGGCCCCTGGTCCTGACCGGAGACTTCAATGTTGCGCCAGGCGAACATGACGTCTGGAGCCACAGGCAGATGAGCAAGGTGGTCAGCCACACCCCCATCGAGATCCAGGCCATGGCCGACCTGCAGGCCTCCCTGGGGTTCCTGGACCTGCCGCGCCTGGCCACGCCTGAGCCGGAAAAGCTGTTCAGCTGGTGGAGCTATCGCGCCGCCGACTTCCGCGCCTCCAACCGCGGCCTGCGACTGGACCATATCTGGATCAGCCCCGGCATGAAGGACGCCGCCCTGAGCACCGGCAAGGCCGTTTCCCGGGTGCATGATGACGTGCGCGGCTGGGACAAGCCCAGCGACCATGCGCCGGTGACCGCGGATTTTGTGGTCTAGTTGCAGATCTAGGGTTGCAACCGGTAGCCGCCGGCCTCGGTCAGCAGCAGCCGAGCCTGGCCGGGTTCCGGCTCGATCTTCTGGCGCAGGCGATAGACATGGGTCTCCAGGGTATGGGTGGTGACCCCGGCATTATAGCCCCAGACCTCGGCCAGCAGCTCTTCCCGGGGGACGGCCTTGACGCCGGACCGGTAGAGATATTTCAGGATGTTTGTTTCCTTCTCGGTCAGCCGGACCTTCTTGCCCTTGTCGTCCAGCAGCAGCTTGGCCGCCGGCCTGAACTCGTAGGGGCCGATCTTGAAGATGGCGTCTTCGCTGGCCTCATGGCTGCGGAGCTGGGCGCGGATATGGGCCAGCAGGACCGCGAATCGGAATGGCTTGGTCAGATAGCCATTGGCCCCCGACTCGAGGCCCAGGATCGTATCGGCGTCGGTGGAAGCCGCTGTCAGCATCACGATCGGGCAGGTCACCCCGCCCTTGCGCATGAGCCGGCAGGCTTCCCGACCGTCCATGTCCGGCAGGTCCACGTCCAGAAGGATCATGTCCGGGCGCGCCTCGCGGGCCACGGCCGCCCCTTCCGTGGCGGTTCCCGCCTCCAGGGTGGTGAACTCCTCATGGAGCCGGAGTTGTTCGGCGAGGGCGCCGCGAAGGTCGGCGTCGTCGTCTATGATCAGCAGAGTCTTGCGTTGCGACATGGTTGCGACCATGCACCGTTTTGACCCCGACCGCCAAGCCGTGGAGCGCCCAATGATCTTCACCGCCCATCAGAATGGCCAGTTTGACCTGGCCGGACGGTCGGTTTCCTGTGTCCTGGGACGGGGCGGCGTGAAACCGGCCGCTGAAAAGCGCGAGGGTGACGGGGCGACGCCCCTGGGGCTCTGGCCGATCCGGCGGCTGCTCTACCGGCCGGACAAGACGCCGCCGCCGCGCACGGGCCTGCCGGTCCATGCCATCCAGCCCCACGAGGGCTGGTGTGACGCGCCGGACGACCCGGCCTATAACCAGCCGGTCCGCCTGCCCTATCCCGCGAGCGCCGAGCAGATGTGGCGGGCCGACAGCGTCTATGATCTGGTCTGCATCCTGGGCCATAACGACAGTCCGCCGGTTCCCGGCCTGGGATCGGCGATCTTCCTGCATCTGGTCCAGCCTGACCGTCGGCCGACCGAAGGCTGTATCGCCCTGGCCCGGGAAGACATGCTGGCGCTTCTGGCGCTTGCCCGGCCTGGCGACAGCCTGGCCGTGGTTGCTGACTAGGAGTCCGTCATGACCGACAAGAGCGCTCCGGAACCGACCGGGCCCCTGGCGGGCCTCACGGTCCTGGAGATGGGAACCCTGATCGCCGGGCCCTTCTGCGGCCAGATTCTGGGCGACTTCGGCGCGACGGTCATCAAGATCGAGGACCCCGGCAAGGGAGACCCCATGCGGCAATGGGGTCGCAGCCTGCCCAAGGGCCACTCACCCTGGTGGCCGGTCATTGGTCGCAACAAGCAGTCGGTCACCCTCAATCTCCGTTCGCCGGAAGGTCAGGCCCTGGCGCGCAAGCTCATCGCCGGCGCCGACGTTCTGGTGGAAAACTTCCGCCCGGGCGCCCTGGAAAAGTGGGGCCTGGGCTATGATGTCCTGTCGGCCGACAATCCAGGCCTGGTCATGGCCAGGGTATCGGGGTTTGGCCAGACCGGTCCCTATGCCCAGAGGGCGGGATACGCTCTGGTTGGCGAGGCCATGGGCGGACTGCGATATGTCACCGGCGAGCCGGACCGTCCCCCGGCGCGGGCCGGCATCTCCATCGGCGACAGTCTGGCGGGGCTGCATGCGGCCCTGGGGGTGATGATGGCCCTGCATGGCCGGCACAGGACCGGGCGGGGCCAGGTTGTCGACGCCGCCATCTATGAAAGCGTCCTGTCGGTCATGGAGAACCTGATCACGGAATACGGCCTGACCGGCTATATCCGTGAACGGTCAGGCGCCGTTCTGCCGGGGATCGCGCCGTCCAACGCCTATCCCACCGGCGATGGCGCCCTGGTGGTGATCGGGGCCAATCAGGACACCCTGTTTGCACGACTCTGCGAGGCCATGGACCGGCCGGACCTGGCGGCGGATCCGCGCTTTTCGGGACATGCCGCCCGCGGCGTCCATCAGGCCCTTCTGGATTCGGAGATCGCTGCCTGGACCTCGACCCTGGATGCGGCGGACCTGCTGGCGCGGATGGAGACGCATGGCGTCGCGGCGGGACGGGTCTATCGCGCCCCGGACATGTTGGACGATCCGCAGTTTGTCGCACGGCAGTCCATCATCGAGACACCGCATCCGGTATTTGGCGCCGTACAGATGCAGAACGTCTTCCCCCGCCTGAGCGAGTCTCCGGGTCAGGTCCGCTGGCCGGGACCTGCCCTGGGCGAACACACCGACCTTGTCCTGGCACAGCGTCTGGGTCTCTCCGACCAGATCCTTTCAGACCTGCGCAGCCGGGCAGTCATCTGACGAAATATGCACGACCTCGGCGACGGCGCGGACGATCTGCTGGATGCTGTAGGGCTTTCGGATGATCGGCGCTTCAAAGCCCTTCGGGGCGCCAAGCTCGCCATAGCCGGTGGCAAAGACAAACGGGATCCGACGATCGAGCAGTCGCTGGGCCACAGGCGTGACCAGTCGTCCGCCGAGATTGACATCGAGGACGGCCACATCGATGTCCGCCTCCGCGAGGGACAGGGCCTCCTCCAGATCGCCCGTAGCGCCGACGACAACGGCGCCCGCTTCGACCATTCCGGACTCAAGTTCGAGCGCCAGAAGGGTTGAATCCTCCACCAGCAAGACCCGGAGTCCGTCGACCCCCCTGCCGTTCAATCGAATGTCCGACGAAACCGGCGCCCGCAGCGGGACCGGCGGAACCGGCGACGTCGCGGATGTCCCGGACAGGGCGCCATGACTGGCCCTCAGATGGGCATGGACCCCGCCGGGCGCAAAAATGACCTCTCCGGACCCGCCCAGTTCCTGGCCAGACACCCTTTCCAGCAGCACCGAGCCAAACCCCTTGCGAACCGGGGGCGTTACAGCCGGTCCTCCCGATTCCACCCAGTCCAGCTCGAACCCGCCAGCGGGCGTGCAGCGCCAGTCCACCCGCACCCGGCCGCTGTCTGTCGACAGGGCGCCATATTTTACAGCGTTGGTCGCCAGCTCATGCAGGGCCAGAGCCAGGGCGTTGGCGGCGCGGGGGGTCAGGAACAGATCAGGCCCGAACCAGCTGGCCTGGGACTGACCCAGTCCGCCCAGTTCGGTGCGGACAATCGAGGGCAGGCTGGCGCCTTGCCATCGGGTCTGGGTCAGCAGTTCATGGGCCTGGGCCAGGGCGGTCAACCGGCCGGAAAAGGCCGAAAGAAATTCATCCAGGGTCCTGGATCTCCGCGCCGACTGGGCCGCCAGGGATTGCACCGCCGTAAGGACGTTCTTCACCCGATGGTCGAGCTCGGCCAGGAGGGTTTCGCGCTGATCCTCGTCGCGCTTTCGCTCGGAGATATCCTGGACAACGCCAATCAGCTTTCGGGGATGGCCTGACTCATCCCGGATCATCGCTCCGGCGCCCATCATCCAGCGCACTTCGCCATTGTCCGGCCGGACAATCCGGTATTCGGCGCGATAGCGGCCGTCCTCACGGATGGAACGTTCAACGCTCGCCTTCAGGGTCTCCCGGTCCTCCTCATGCACGAAGAGGAAGGGCAGGGCGCCCTTCTCGGCGGCGCTGGTGAGCTGGCGCAATCCGGTCAGGGACCGCAGTTCCTCGCTGATCACCAGCCGATCCTGACCGATGTCCCATTCGAACTCGCCAAGCCCGCCTGCCATCAGGGCCAGTTCTCGCCGCTCTCGATCCAGCCGCTGCCCCCGTTCATTCGCCAGCCGCCGGGCGTCATTCATCAGCTGGTCCATGGCCAGTTCGGCCAGGTCCTTCAGCGCGCCGAGCTGGGCGGCCGTCACCGCTGGATGAGCGCTTGTGTCGCCCACGGACAGAAGCCCGATGACGGCGCCGTCAGGCGTCGTGAGCGGCGAGCAGGCGAAAAACCGCACGTCGACCTGGGTCAGCGACTCCAGAAGATGGACGAATCTCCGATCCGTCCGGATATCGGCCGAGGCCAGGGTCTCGGCCCGCGCGATCATCACATCGGCGAGGGTTCCGGCCCGGGCATACTGTTGTCTGGGAATCCCGATGCTGGCCTTGTGCCAGAGCCGGTCGCTGTCGACGAGAACGACCGCCGCGCGCGGCGCAGCGAACAGGGCGGCCGCCAGACGAACGATGCGGTCGAATCGCGGGTCGCTTTCCGAATCCATGGCGCCAAGTCCGCGCAGGACGGCCAGGCGGTCTTCTTCCGTCAGATCCTGCATGGGTGCGACATTTTCACTCATCGAGTCACCATAGACACAACCGATCAGGAACGCGACCGGTGGCGAACGGCTTGATGAGCACCTACATTGGAACCGGCAGCGTCGGCTCAACGTTGACGGCCCGTCACTGACGCCCTTCTCATTCCCCGGGAAGGGCAGACCTAGCGGAGATTATCCATGTCCACCCTGCCCCCCGCCTCTGACGCCGAGGCCCACAAGGCCAAGGACGCCCTGAAGAGCGCCGCAACCCATGCGGAAAAGAGTTTTTCCGAAGCGGCAGAAAGCGCCAAGGCCAGCATCGTCGAAGCCGCCAACCGCGCCGAAACCGCGATCAGGGAAGGTCTCGAGACCTTCCGCGCCCAGAGCCGGACCTATGGCGACACGGCCAGCCACCAGCTCGACGTGGCCCAGCGCTATGTGACCGAGCGGGTCAAGGAACGCCCGATCACCGCAACCCTCGCCGGCATCGGCGTCGGGGTCCTTTTGGGCATTCTGCTGTCCGGACGCGGCGACCGTCGTTGATTGTCGAACGGACCCTCCTGGCCATCGCCACAGCGGCGGCCGTGATAGCGGCCGTCATCATTGCCATGGTGGCGGCCTTCTTCACCCTGTTCGCCCTGGTGCAGCCGCAGCTGGGTGATGCAGGGGCGTCAGCGGTGGTGGCGGCTGTGGCGGCCAGCGTCGCGGCCATCATCGCGCTGATTGCGGCGCGCGGGCTGTCAGGTCCGAGGATGGACAGCGGCCGGCCAGGCGACGGCGGCCCCCGGTCCGAACCACCCCCTGTCGACCCTGACATGGTCGGGGTTGTCTTCAATGTCATCCGTGAGAGGCCGATCCTGGCGGCCGGCGCCGCGATCGCCGTCGGCGTCTATGCCTTGCGGAACCCGGCCCTGGTCACAGCCCTGGTCAAGGGCTTCATGGACACCGGCAAGAAACCCTGAGCCGGCTGCGCCGTGCCTGCAAGGGCGCGGAACCTTGGAACCGCATCAACGTTTCTGACCCACGGGCGAGGACGAAGGTGTCCTGGCCCTTTGGGAGTCAGAAACGATGTTGAGATGGGCCGTTGTTTTTCTTGTCATTGCGCTGGTCGCCGCCGTTCTGGGATTTGGCGGCCTGGCGGGCACTGCGGTCGGTATTGCGAAGATACTTTTCTTTATCTTCGTTGTCCTTTTTGCCGTGTCACTCCTCTTGAATCTCTTCCGGGGTCGAGCAGGCTGACCGTCAAAGACCAACAGACAGGTTTCGACGGGAAGACGCGGGCCTGATCAGGCGTCCGCCCTCCCCTTGACCCTCCGGGCAGGGTCGAGCAAATGCCGGAGCCATGAACAGTTCATTTTCCGGCCGCGTCCTGGTGATTGCCGGCTCGGACAGCGGCGGCGGCGCCGGCATCCAGGGCGACATCAAGACCATCACCCTGCTGGGCGGCTATGCGGCCACCGCCGTCACGGCCATTACCGTGCAGAATACCCTCGGCGTCAGCCGGGTCCACGGTCTGCCGGGGGATCTCATCGAGGCCCAGGGACGGGCTGTGCTGGACGATATCGGGGCCGACGCCATCAAGACCGGGATGCTGGGCGATGCAGCGACGGTAGAGGCTGTCGCCCGTCTTCTGGATCACGCCGGCGATCGCCCGGCCGTCATTGACCCTGTCATGGTGGCCAAGGGCGGGGCCTCCCTCCTCGACCCACAGGCCCTGTCGGCAGTTCGCAGTCTCATGCTGCCAAGAGCCTCCCTTCTGACCCCCAATGCGCCGGAAGCGGCCGTCCTGACGGGACAGGTCGTGGAGACCCTGGACGACCTGCGCCGGGCCGGCGAGGCCCTGTTGTCCATGGGGCCCCGCGCCGTCCTGATGAAAGGCGGGCATCTGGCCGGTGAACGGCTGACGGATATCCTGATGACACCCCAGGGCGACACGCTTTTCGAAGGCGAGCGTATCCACAGCCGCCACACCCATGGCACCGGCTGCGCCCTGGCCAGCGCCAGTGCAACGGGCCTTGCCCAGGGCATGACGCTCACCGAGGCCGTGGCCAGAGCCTGGGCCTATGTCCATCAGGCGATCCTGACGGCGCCGGGCCTCGGACAGGGCCACGGACCCCTGAACCATGGCTGGCCGCTGAGGACCTGATGACCGACCCTCTGGCCTCGAGGCTCGAAGAGATTGTCCGGCAGGCGCCCAGCCTGGTTTCGGCCCTGGAACATTCCCGCAGTTTTGGACTGGCCGACTGGCTGATCGTTTCCGGCGCCGTCTATCAGCGGGTCTGGAATCATCTCACCGGCCGGGATCCGGACCATGGGGTCAAGGACTATGATCTGGTCTATTTCGACGGGTCGGACCTGTCCTACGAGGCTGAAGACGTCCAGATCAGACGGGCCGAGACCCATTTTCCGCCGCCGCTTGACAGGCTGGTGGAGGTTCGCAACCAGGCCAGGGTGCACCTCTGGTTCGAGGCGCATTTTGGCGAGCCCTTCAGTCCCCTGACCAGCACGGCGGAAGCGCTCGAGCGGTTTGTCGCTCCGGCCTTCAGCGTCGGAATCCGCCTGGAACCGGATGACCGGTTGACCATCCAGGCGCCCTACGGCCTGGAAGACCTGTTTGCCATGGTGCTTCGCCCCAATCCCAACCGCCCCCTGGCCCGCGACTGGGACCGGATTCTGGCCTCTGTTCAGGCCCGCTGGCCGGAAGTTCGGGTCGAGGCGTGAACATGTCCTCCGGAACCATCTGGTCCGGAAGGCGAACTTGCCGTAGCGGCCGGAGCGTTTCCATGTTCAGGCCAGCCCGAGGCAGACTCGGGGCGACAGGAGAATTCGAGCATGCGCCAGTGGACCGTCGACGCCTTCGCCCGGGCCCCCTTCCGCGGCAACCAGGCCTGTATCCTGGAGCCGATGAACAGCTGGCCTTCTGACGCCTGGATGCAGGCCCTGGCGGCGGAGAACAACCAGGCCGAGACGGCCTTCCTGCTGAAGACAGGCGATGCCGGGCGTTACGGCCTGCGCTGGTTCACGCCCCTGCTCGAGGTTCCACTCTGCGGTCACGCCACCCTGGCTGCGGCCCATGTCCTGTTCCAGGAACTGGAGGAAACGGCCTCGTCCCTGACCTTCGACACCCTTTCCGGCCCCCTGGTGGTCAAGGGAGAAGGCCAGACCTACGCCATGGATTTCCCTTCGGCGCCGCCTTGGCAGATCGAGGCGCCCGAAGGCCTGGCCGAGGCCCTCGGAGTCCTGCCGCAGGAAACCTGGGCCTCCAGCTATCTTGTGGCGATCCTGGAAAACGAGTCCGCCGTCCGAACCCTTGCTCCCGACATCCCGGCCCTGAACCGGATTGTCAGCTCGGCGACAGGCGGTCGCGGCAATATCGTTGTTGCGGCTCTGTCGGACAGCCCTGAGCAGGATGTGGTGAGCCGGTTCTTTGCCCCCGGGTCCGGCATTCCGGAAGATCCGGCCACGGGTTCGGCCCATTGCATCCTGGCGCCCCTGTTCGCTGACCGGCTGGGACGGCCCCGAAATCGCTTCCACCAGGCCTATCCCGGGCGGGGCGGCAACCTGGACTGCGAGGTTGTCGGGGACCGGGTCATCCTGCGAGGCCAGGCCGTGACGGTTCTGGACGGCCAGCTGCGCCTGTCTCCGCCATAGGGCCTGTCTTTCTGCATTGATCGGTTTGACCAGGCCGGCTGAGACTCAGGCAACGACCCCCCGCACCTTTCGGCGCGAGGGGTCGCCATTGTCAGGGTCTGATCGCGAGAAGGCTGATGGGGCCCCGGCGTTCAGGGACGGCTAGTTGTGCTGACCGTCATGTTTCTGGATGCGGATCTTGGCGCTGAGAACGTCGAACCGGCGGTCCAGATCGGCCCGTTCCCATTGCTGCAGGCCGTTGCTGGCCCGGTAGCGAGCCTCCAGATTGGCGATGTAGCGGAACTCGCTGCGCAGGCGCACGGCTTCCGGGCGAGTCAGGGCGCCGTTACGGACACCCTGGTCGATCCGGCTGTCCAGGGAGGCCTGGCGCTGGTTGATGGACTGCCAACGCTGGTCATTGTCGGTCTTCTGGACGCGGATGCGGATGCTGAGGGCGTCGAACCGGCGGTCGAGATCGCTGATTTCCCAGGGCTGCAGGCCGTTGGTGGCGCGGTAACGGGCTTCCATGTTTGCGATCTGCCGGAACTCGGCGCGCAGTTGAACCGCCTCCGGCCGGGTCAGCGCGCCGTTGCGGACACCCTGGTCAATCCTGGCGTCCAGGGCGGCCTGGCGCTGGTTGATCGACTACCAGGGGGCGGCCAGGGCAGGAACGGCGGTCGAGGCCAGCGCAGCGGCGGCAACCAGCATGAAGGCGAATTTTTTCATTGTTCGTTCCTTTGAATTCCAGGTCGCCGTCCGTCTGACGACGTTGACCACTTCTAATACCCCATACCTGAAACCAAACTGAGACGCCTGTTGTCTGCCGTTCAGGTTTGGCGGCGCCCCTGCCCGAGGCCTGTGGTCAGGGTCCTCTGTCGGGGCGCGTCAGCCTGCGGCCTTCTGCAACGGCGCCGCAGAAACGGGAACCGACAAGGCCTGCTCGATGGCGCTGTAGAGCCTCTGGAGTTCAATGGGCTTGGAGATATGGCCGTCCATTCCGGCCTGGAGATACTGCTCCACCTGGAAAGTCATGGCGTTCGCGGTCAGGGCCAGGATCGGGATTCGCGCCAGACCCGAGCGCTGTTCTTCGGCCCGGATGATCTGGGTGGCCTCCACGCCATCCATTATCGGCATCTGGATATCCATCAGGATCAGGTCAAACCGGCCGCTGCGCCAGGCGTCGATCGCCGCCGCGCCGTCTGGCGCGATCTCGAGATCGATGTCCAGGGGTTCGAGCACGGCTCGCAGAACCTTCTGGTTGGTCAGGTTGTCCTCGGCCGCCAATACGCGAAGAGCGCGTTCCTCGGCCGGTGCGCTCTCCCCAACAGCCACAGGGATGGCGCCGGATTCGGCGCGCGGCAGGGGCAGCTCGACGACAAAGGTCGAGCCCTCGCCCCGGACACTGCGGGCGGTGATCCGCCCGCCCATCAGCCGGGCCAGTTCGCGGCAGATGGACAGACCCAGACCGGTGCCGCCAAAGCGGCGGGTCGTGGAATTGTCGGCCTGGACAAACTTCTCGAACAGGCCGGGCAGGTGGTCGGAGGCGATGCCGATGCCGGTGTCGGCGACGGTCAGCCGCAATCCGCCTGAGGGACTGCAGCCGAACCGGGCGGCGACGGCCCCCTCCTCCGTGAACTTTATGGCATTGGAGAGCAGATTGCTGAGAATCTGGCGCAGCCGGTCGCGGTCGCCTCTCCAGGCGCCGGCAGCCTCCGGCTCGACAACCACGTCCAAGCGGAGACCCTTGGCCTGGGCCAGGACCCCGAAGGCCTGACGGGCGCTCCGGGCCATCTCTGTCAGATCGAAATCGCCGATCTCGAGCTCAAGCCTGCCCGCCTCGATCTTGGACAGGTCCAGCACATCGTTGAGGACCGACAGCAACAGCTCGCCGGACTCCCGGATGACGCCCAGCCGCTCCCGCTGACGGGCGTCCAGCTCGCCCCGACTCATGATGTCGGCCATGGCCAGCACCCCGTTCAGGGGCGTGCGGATTTCATGGCTCATATTGGCGAGGAACTGGCTCTTTGCGATATTGGCGGTATTGGCCTGGTCCCGGGCGGCCACCAGCGCCGTCATGGTCCGGCGCAGTTCCCGGTCATTGGCGTCAAGCTTGGCCAGCAAATGGTTGAAGCTGCGCGCCAGGCTGCGGAACAGGTCATCGTCGCCGGGGCTTTCGCTGACCGGCGTAAACCGCCCGCTGGCCGCGACGTCCTGCATGGCGCGCGACAGCCGATCCACAGGCGCGGTCACCCGGCGCGCAAGGCCCCGGGATAGGAACAGGGCCGCCCCCGCCGCCCCAAAAAACAGAGCCAGGGTCAGGGCCAGAAATCTCGGCAGCATGCGGACCAGGCTGGGTTCGAGCACCCCGATGGTGAGCTGGCCCACCTGTCGCCCTTCATGGAAGACCGGCTTGACCAGTGAGGTGACGGGTCTGTCGCCGGCAGGCTCATCCCGTCGGGCGATTGTCTGGCCGCGCCGGTCCACCAGGATGGCAGAAACCACGGATCGCGGGCCCACGACCGCCGTGACAGCGGCCCTGGCGCTTTCCGGGTCATCCCGGGCCATGGCCGGCCCGACGACATTGGCCACAACGCCGGCCAGCAGGGTCTGGTTCAGCAGGGTCTGCTGCTTGGCGACTGTCCATTGCTGGAACAGGAAACTGGCGCAGGCAACCAGGAGAACCGCCAGGGTTGTGACCAGTGCCACGCTGGCGATTCGGGCCTGAAAAGGCGCGTGATGGGCTTGATCAGGCCGGGGCCCTGGGACTTGCATGCACAGATCGGTCCTTGCGACGCCCCATCGTGACGCAATCTCCCTAACGCTTCGCTTCCATCAAATTTAACGTTGGATACATCTGTTGCGAGATTAGGAATTCGTTTACCTTCGTTAACGGCCACATCCTGGCTTATGGAGGTTAAGGTGGACAAAGCATTCGTAGCCCAGCGGGTGGCTGCCAAACTCTTCGCGACCGAAAAGGCGATCGACGCGGCCATGATCGAGGCTGCCGAATTCCTCGCCGGCGCTGTCGAAGCCCGCAGCCAGCTCAAGATGTCGGCGGTGACCGGCGATGCGGCCCAGGCCAAGCTTGTCGAGGCCATCTCGGCGCTCGGCGCGGCAAGGACCGCCATGGTCGAGATGCACGGCGAACTTGCTGACCTCAAGCTGCGGATCGGTCTGCGCACGACCCTGATCGGGGTCGAGGACAAGCCAGTCGACCCGCCCAAGCCCAAGGGCCTGCTGCGCGAGGTCGGCTAAAGCCTGTTGCGTCCCGATCGAACCGATCAGACCAGAGGCTACGCTTCCGGAGGGAAGCCCAGCAAAGCGCCGGTCCCTGCGGGGCCGGCGCTTTTTCTGTCGACCCTTGCCAGGGCCCGCCGCTCCGGCCACAGCGGCCGTCCCGGTCAAGGTTGCGATAGATTAACTGGCGCTGTGGTCTCATTGGCCTAGGTGCTGTGGACACTTAGCGCAGCCAGAGCACTATGGCGGCCAATGTGACGACGGCGAGATAGTTCCTGGCCGTTTTCTCGAAGCGTGTTGCGACCCGTCGGAACTGCTTGAGCTTTGA